>SAMEA104315424__coassemble_762_pt1 | contig 19292 bp, 16 predicted proteins | sample SAMEA104315424__metabat2_low_PE_034 | metagenome-assembled genome bin SAMEA104315424 (sample SAMEA104315424) | gut metagenome | biome: Monkey gut; feature: monkey-associated habitat; material: faeces | place: China | collected 2013 | reverse complement strand
CCGCGATAGAGCGCGTCGAACGTGGCGCGGTCCATCGCCGTGTCCCAGCCGCCGACGCTTGCGTCCCCGGCGTGCGGGTCGATGCCCGTGTAGGAGATGCTGCCGTCCTCATAGCGTTTGAACTTGAAGACGGCATCGTTCATGAGCGGCCCGTTGAAGACGTTCAGCCCGACCAGCAGCTCGAAATCCTGCACGTTGAGCCCCGTCACCGCCCGGAAGAGGCCGGGCTCCAGCTGCGAGACGACGTCCTTCAGGCTCCGCTCGCGGTAGTCCGAGAGGTACATGAAGATCGGCACGCGTGTCGCGAACTTGATGAGCTTTTCCTGGATCTCCCTGCGCTTGGACTTCATCTCCTTCTCGGTCAGCGCCTTGGCCTCCGCCTTCGTCGGCTTCGCATCTTCCGCCTTTGCCTTCTTGAGTTCCTTCGCGTTGCTGATGATCGTCGCGATGTCCTTGTTGAGCGAGCGGAAGCCCTCGATCGACTCCAGCGCCCGCATCGCCGCGCGCACGTCGTCGACGCCGCAGCGGAACCATTCGCCGCCCGCGCAGGGGAAGCCGCGCGCCTTCAAGAGGCGATGCACATCGTGATCAAGGAAGCACGAGCCGTCGGGACGCATCGCCGACTCGACCAGCTCGACGCGGTAGGGCATCGTGCCGTCCGGCAGCTTGGTCGGATAATGCTCGGCCATGCGCGTCTCGACCGCACGGTCCGTATAGCCGACCTTCAGGAGGCCCGCGAGTTCCGCGCGCGTCTCGGAATAGGCGTAGATCGTCGGATGTGCCGCCGACTTCGGCGGAAACAGGGGTTCGGTGTTTGTCATCGCTTAGCTCTCCTCCGCCTTGCAAACTCGGCGGCTTTATCGTAAACTACACGTGTTGTTGGGCTGGAAATCGCGAAAGGATGGGGACGATGGGCCGTCTCAGAGGCTTCGACTACAAGTCGCCGTATTTCTACATGGTCACCTTGAAGCGTCTCAAGGGGCTGGCGGCGTTTTCCGAAATTGGGCCCAATGGCCTCGTCGAAAACGCGATCACCCGCGCGTTCACGGCGGCCATTAGGGGCTTTCATCTGAAGTGGCGCTGCTGCGAAGAGATTTCGCCGTTCGTGATCATGCCCGATCATCTTCACCTTCTCTTCAAGATTCGCGCGATACCCGACCGCGTCGCGCTGGGGGTTCTCGTCAGCCAACTCGCCAAGGCCCTGCGCAATGCCTATTGGCAGGTTGTCGCGGACGACGCCGCGACAGGCAAAACCCTTCCCGCCTCGCCCAATCGCGCGGCTTGCCCAAACCGTGCAGGTTGGGGCGGCGCACCGGGTCTTGCTGGTGGCGCACCGGGTCTTGTGGGTGGCGCGTCCGCGCCACCTCGCGGCCAGAGCCGCGAAACGCCCGCGCTCCGCCCGATCTTCGACCCCACCTGGCACGATTGGATTGTCAAGAAAGAGGGCCAGCTCGCCGCCTTTCGCCGCTACATCCGCGAAAACCCGGCGCGCGCCACCCTGCGCCGCGCGAACGCCCGCTTCTTTCAGCAGGTCGCGCCCGTCGAGTTCCTCGGCCGCCGCTGGTTCGCCTACGGCAACCGCGCGCTCCTGGATCTGCCTGTTCTCGTGCCCTTCAAGGGCCACCGCGCGACCGCCGAAGGCTCGCCCGAATGGAACGCCCTCGTCGAATCGGCCGCGCGCATCGGCCCCGGAGGGGCGGGCGTCTCGACCTTCATGAGCCCGCTTGAAAAGGTCTGCGGCAACGCCATCGCCCGCGCGGGCGGCGGGCTGGTCGTGCTGTCGCCCGAGGGCTTCGGCCCGCGTTGGCACCCGCCGCGCGAGAAGGAGCGCTTCTGCGCCGCCGGGCGCATGCTCTTCCTCTCGCTCTACGAGGCGACCGCGCGCCAGCCGACGCGCAAGGAACTCTACGACCGCTGCCATGAAATGGTCGACCTCGCCCAAGCCGGGCTCAAATAGCGCGTAATCAATCGCGCCGGGCGACACGAGCATTGCCCGCGCGTCGGGTTCTGTGAGGGTGGCCTCTGGCCTTGCGAGTTGCGCGTCCGCGCAGCCGGCCTCTGATAAAATTGTGATATAATATTTGCATCTTCCTGAAAGGAATCCATCATGATCGCAACCCGCATTCGCCCGATTTCCGACCTTCGGAACAAATATCCCGATGTCGAGAATGAAATCAAGAACGGGCCTGTCTACCTGACAAAAAACGGATACGGCTCTTCCGTAATCGTCAGCACCCGGTTCTTCGACGAGACGCTTTCCAGGCTGGCCATGTACGAGAAGATCGCGGCCTCCGAACGGCAGATTGCGGCCGGCCAAGGCAAAAGCGCACGTGCATCCCTCGCCGCCATCCGGAAGAAATACCATGTATGAGGTTGTGGTCTCGCCCGAAGCGGAAGCCGATCTCGACCGCATCATCAGATACATTGCCGCCGATCTCCGCGACCCTCCGGCGGCGACGGCCCTTGCGGACAAAATCGAGGCTCGCCTATGCGAACTGGAGACCATGCCGGGAAAATTCTCCTTCTGCAAAGATGCGTTCCTCCGCGCCATGGGATACCGTCGCGCCCAAGTTGGAAACCACCAGATCATATACCGCATTGACGAGACAGCCAAACGTGTTCTGATCGTACATTTCTACCATACGCTCCAGGACTACGAATCCAATCTTCTGCATTTCACCGGCAAGTAGCGAGTGCTGCGAGGTACTCACCCAGACAACCGCCCGCCCTTCAGCCGCCGCAGCTCGTCTTCGAGCCTGCGGATGCGCCGCTCGTTCAGCAAGTTTCGCCGACGCTCCTCTTCCAGCTTCCAACGCTGCTCTTTGATTTCTCGCCGCGCCTGTTCGCCCTCCTCCATCTCGTCGAGCGCCGCCAGCCCAATCGCCCAGCCCAATAGACTCATCGCTTGGTTCTCCTTTTTGTTTCTTCTCGTTATGGAAGTTGTTTGCTTTTCTACGTGACCGCGCAACGAAAGCCCGCCACACCAACGCCGGGGCATGGCGCGTACCATACGCCGCAATTACCCTCTTGTACGCCCCAAATGCGGTTTTTGTGTGAGATCCCAAGCGCAATTGCCTTGCCCTCGGAATACCACAGTACCGCAACCTCTAAACAACTTGTCAAAGTCCTCCCAATCCTCTATCGTGAACACTGGAACAAAATGGTCATAGGTTTCTTTCATCGTCTCACTCCATCGGCCGGATCATCGACTCGATAAACGCAATCTCGTCTTGCGTCAGATTGTACTTCTTGTAAAGCTCCTCGTTCGTCCACGGCTTCGAGAAGTCTTGGAAAGGTACAAGAGAGTATACTTTACTTGTGGCATGTTGTGTATTCTTTTGTAATAACACAAGAAATCGGAAAAAGCGTGTATTCATATATGACATCACATTGAATGCTTGTTTTCGACTTGAAAATGGGCCTACGGCCAAATATGTCTCCGTGCAACAAGAATCGGGCTCACCATAAAATGGAGTTCCCAAGACAGGGGATGATAGCAGGGAGAAATTATCCCCTCCATCAATCATACACAAGTAGAATCAATGTCCTTTGCAGAACTAATCGTTCCCCAAAACCACGTTTACCTTTTCAAACCACACTTGGCGTGATCGCATTGGAAATTGCAATATTTTTGGATTTGGCTGACGCGGATTTGATATAATTCCCGTTTACTTTTCAACTCAGTATCTATGGAGAGATTGCGATGAGCGCTTTTGCCCGAATGGGTTCCAACATGGTTTTGACGCTTTGCTGTGCCGCGTCCGTATCGTTGTTTGCCGACGTGGGTTCGGAGCTTGGCAGGAGGTTCCTTCCACCCGCTTCGGATCTGCTGACGTTCAACACGGTTTCGCAAAAGCTCCATGAGATGGATGTCGATGCCGACGAGGCATGGCTGAAACTCTCCGGCAGGGAGGAGTACGATGCATACCGCAAGGAAATGCACAGGAAGATGATTTCCGCGATAGGGGGCTTCCCGGAACGCACTCCGTTGAACGCGCGCACGGTCGCGACAGTGAAGCGGGACGGCTACCGCATCGAGAAGGTCGTTTTCGAGTCAATGCCGAACCTGTTCGTGACCGCAAACCTCTTCATCCCCGAATCGGATGCATTCAAGGCTCCGTATCCCGCCGTGGTGATGAGCTGCGGGCATGCGGACGAAGGCAAGGACTGCGACATCTACCTGCGGGCTTGCGTCATCGCCGTCAAGCAGGGCTTTGTCGCGTTGATGTATGATCCGTACGAACAGGGAGAACGCCGCGAATTCGCCTGCAAAGGCTCCACGACGCACCACAACATCATTGGGATAAAGGCGTCGCTGCTCGGCTGGTCGATGCCGATGCTCCGCATCTGGGACGGAATGCGCGCGGTCGATTATGCCGAATCCCGTCCTGAGGTCGATTCTTCCAAGATCGGCTTCATGGGCCAGAGCGGCGGCGGCACGATGACGGCCCTGATGACTGCGGCGGACTGGCGCCTCAAGGCTACGGCTCCGAGCTGCTACCTCACGTCGCTGCGCCATCTTTGCGAAAGCATGGGGCCGCAGGATGCCGAGCAGAACATTTTCGGGCAGCTCCGCTTTGGGCTGAACCATACCGGGTATGTCCTCTTGCCGGACACGAAGGTTGCGGTGACGTGCCGTTTCCAGGATATGTTCTCCATATACGGCACACTCGACCTGTTCCGTACGGTCAAGGCCGTGTCCGCCAAGGTCGGCACTTCGGATGGCTACGCGCTCAATTCCGCCCCAGGGCCGCATGGCTGGACTGAATCGACCGAGACGGCGTCCGTGGACTGGATGCGCGCGTGGCTGAAGGGCGAGAAGGGCATCCTTCCCCTCGACTGCACGAAGTACCGTCCTCTCGACATCGGCTTCAGCGTGAAGAATGTCGATGTGGGACTCGCGGAGGGTGAACGCGGGGTGACGGCGACCGGGCGCACGATGGATATCCCCGGCGCGCGGGACATCCACATGATACTTCACGACCGCATGCTTGGCGCGGCGAAGAACCGTCCTGCGTACAGCGCATCTGAGCGCAATGCGATCGCGAGCAGGCTTGCCGGAGTGCGCGATCCAAAGGACGTGAATGTTGTCGTCAAGGCGCTCGCGCCAGTCAATGTCGGAGGGGCGAAGCTCACCCGCGTGGCGTTCGCGTATCCCGATGGACTCACGCTTCCGGCCTGCTGGATAGAGCCGGCCGAATCTGCGAAGAAGCCCGTCGCCCCGGTTCTCATGGTCGGGGCCAAGGGGCGCGCGGGCTGGGCGAGGGAGGCCGAGGCGGCGCTTGCGTCCGGGGCGTCCGTGCTTGTCGCGGATGTGACTGGCTATGGCGAGATAGGAAAGGCGAACAAGATGTTCTACGGAGTCGAGGATTGTCCCGAGGAGGGCGTCGCGGTGATGCTCTACCTGATGGGCGAGTCGATCACGGGGCGTCGGGCGACGGACATGCTCGTTCTTGCCGACTGGATGAAGGGCAAGACGGGGATGCCCCCCGCGCTGTCCGCCCGCGGCTCCGCCGCGATTGCCGCCGCGCATGCCCGTGCCGCGAATGCGGGCGCATTCGCGAAGGTTGCCGTTACGGACGCGCCAAAGTCCTGGACGGAGATGATAGAGTCCGAAAAGATCACAAGGGAAAATGCGGATTGCTTCCGCTACACGTACATAGTAGTCAATGGCCTTCTGCATTACGACTGGCCGGAACTTCTCAAGTAATCAAAGGGATGCGAGATGAAATTCACAAGCACAAGGTCTGATGTCGAGGTCGATTCGCTGTACACGGTTCTCCGTGGCCTGGCGGCAGATGGAGGGCTTTACGTGCCTGCACGCGTTCCGCGTCTGGACGCCTCGGCGATTTCCTCAATACGGGATCTTGCCGACGCCGAGCGCGTCGCGCTTGGGGCGATGTTCGACGACATTCCCGCCGATGTCCGCGAAGCGGCGATAGCGAACCTTCTCACGAAGTTCCCGGCGGCGGATCCGATACCGCTCGTCGAGGCGGACGGGCTTCACGTCATGGAGCTTTTCCATGGGCCGACCGGGGCTTTCAAGGATGTGGCCCTTTCGGTGCTGCCGGTGCTGATGGCCGAGGCGGCGAGGAAGCAGGCGGGCGGCCGCAAGGTGCTGATACTGACAGCCACTTCCGGCGATACGGGGTCGGCGGCCATGGCCGGCTTCGCGGATGTGCCCGGCGTTGAGATAGCGGTGTTCTTCCCGAACGTGGGCACATCCCGCGTGCAGCGTCTCCAGATGACCACGCCAGCCGCCAAGAATGTGCACGGCATCGCGATACGCGGCAACTTCGACGATGCGCAGGCCGCGGTCAAGCGGATATTCGCCGACGAGAAATTCCGTGCGGAGGCGGAGTCTGCGGGAGCGCTCCTTTCGTCCGCCAACTCCATCAACACCGGGCGTCTTGTCCCGCAGATCGGCTATTACCTGCTTGCCGCCGCGAGGCATTCGGACAAGGGTGCGTTCGACGTGGTGGTCCCGTCGGGCAATTTCGGCAACATCCTTGCGGCATACTACGCAAGGATGCTCGGCGCCCCGATTCGCAGGTTCGTGTGCGCTTCGAACGTGAACGATGTGCTCGCGCGCTTTGTCGCGACGGGCATCTACGATCCGGGCGACAGGTTCACGGTGACGAATTCGCCTTCGATGGACATCAGGAGGTCGTCGAACGTCGAGCGTCTCCTCTGGCTCCTGAATGACGGCGACAGCGCCGAGGTTGCGCGGTTGATGCGAGACTTTGCGGAGAAGGGCAGGTATGAGCTGAACGATTCCGCAAAGGCGAGGCTCATGAAGGATTTCTCCGGAGGCGTGGCGACGCCGGAAGAGACGGAAGCCGAGATGCGCCGCATGCGCCAGGCGTGCGGGTACGTGCTTGATCCGCACACCGCGGTGGCGACGGCCGTCGCGAGGAGGCTCGGTCTGCCGTCGGATGGAGTCCCCTGCGTTGTCGCGGCGACGGCCACTCCGTACAAGTTCCCGGAGACGTGCATGCGCGCATTCGGGGAAGACGTGCTTACGGCTCCGCCGCCTGCCTTTGCCGCGCTCGAGACCGCCCCGATCACGCAGACGGATGTGGTGGACGTTTCCGGCATAGACGATTCGGTGCGTGCCCTGTTCTGAACCCAATCCGGCATGACGGGTTGCGGATGCGACAAGTGAATTGAAGGAGAAAGAAAAATGGAAATGATTGCGACAGACAAGGCTCCGGCGGCGCTGGGGCCCTACAGCCAGGCGATTCGCGCCAACGGCATGATCTACTGTTCGGGGCAGATCCCGATCAACCCGGCATCCGGCACTGTCGAGGCCAAGACGATCGAGGAGCAGACGACCCAGTCCATCACGAATCTCAAGAATGTGCTGGAGAAGGCCGGCTCGTCGCTTGCCAAAGTCGTGAAGACCACGGTGTTCATCAAGGACATGAACGACTTTGCCGCGCTGAACAAGGTTTACGCGGATCTATTCGGAGATACGCGGCCCGCGCGGAGCTGCGTGGAGGTGGCGCGTCTGCCGAAGGATGTGCTGGTAGAGATCGAGTGCATCGCCGAGGCATGAACAGCAGAAGGGAGGCGGCGTTCGCGGTCGCCCGCTGGATCGCGACGCATGGACATCTGGGCGACATGCTGCCTGACGGGCCTGACCGGGCTTTCGTCCAGGATCTCGTGTACACTACGGTGCGGCGGTTCCGTCCGCTCCGTTCCGTTCTGGGGCAGCTTGTCCAGAAATGGCCGAAGGGCGAGATGGAGGCCCTGCTGCTCGTAGGGGCGGCGCAGGTGCTGTACATGCCGGATGTGCCGGACTTCGCCGCCGTGAACGAGACGGTGTCCGCAGCGAAGAAATGCCCGAACAAGAGCATCGCGAAGGTCGTGAACGGCGTCTTGCGCAACCTGATCAGGCGGCGCGGCGAGTTCGAGGAGCGGCTGAGGTCGGCTCCGCTTGCGGAACGCGAAAGCTTCCCGAACGGACTTGTGCGGAGGTGGGTGGACAGGTACGGCGAGGCGGATGCCGAGCGCCTTTGCCGGTGGCACAACGAGCCGGCCGAGACGTGGCTTGCGCGCAAGCCGGGCGCGGACGCGCCGTTTGAACGTCTGCCGAGGGGCAGGCGCGTGGCGGATGTGGAAGGCTATGCCGAAGGCGCGTTCATAGTGCAGGATCCGGCGACTGCGGGCGCGGTTGAACTGTTGTCGGTGGCCCCGGGGCTCAAGGTGCTTGATTTCTGCGCCGCGCCCGGCGGCAAGTCCATACAGGCGGCGTGGCGAATGGACGGTGGCAGGGGCGGCGGAAGACTCGTCTGCATGGAGGTGAACCCAGGCCGCCGTCGCCGTCTCGAGGAAAACCTCAGGCGCGTACGCCTCGGTTGGGTGCAGACCGTCGCCGAGATTGCGGATGGCGAGGTGTTCGACCGGGTGCTGGCGGATGTGCCGTGCAGCAACACCGGGGTCCTGCGGCGGCGTCCTGACGCGCGTTGGCGGTGGACGGGCGAACACCTCGCAGAGCTTGCCGGGCTGCAGTCGGCCATACTTGCCAGGGCGGCATCGCACGTGGCGCCTGGCGGCATACTCGTGTACTCCACGTGTTCGTGCGAGCCGGAGGAGAACCGGGAGCTGGTCGCGAAGTTCCTTGCAGACAATCCCGGTTTCGAGAAGATAGGGGAGCGGGAATCCGTGCCGTTCGTCACTGGACACGACGGTGCGTTTGCCTGTGCGCTCCGCAGGAAGGGATGAGACCAGTAGCGTACAGTCCTGGTCGTGCGGCACGTTTCTACGTGCCGCTGCTTTTGCAGGCGTTCTCCCAGTCGCTCACGTACCCGCTCGTAGGCTCGATAACAAGCCACGGGCCGGATGGCGTCGATGCGCTCACCGCATTCACGCTCGGACAGGTCATACAATTCATGATAGGGGCGCTTGGCGGCGGGCTCATCATGACGGGCATGGTGTTTGCGAGGACAAAGGAGGGGCTCGGTTCGTTCCGCAGACTGAACTTCATGATGATGGTTGCGCTGATATCCGCGCAGGCGCTCATGTGCGTACATCCGATAGACACGTTCTGCTTCACGCACCTACTGAACCTGTCCCCTCACCTCGCGGAAATAGCGAGGCGCACGACGCTGTTCGGGATTGTGATGCAGGCGGGGTTTTTCATGCGCAACGTTCCGCTGGTCGTGCTGTACAACGCCTATGCGAGCGCCGAGGCGAATGCCGCCACAATTGCGCGAATCGCGCTTACGCTGGCGTTCGCGGTGACGTTTCCGCACCTGGGCTGGACTGGGCCGGACTGGGGGCTGTTCGCGCTCACCGTGCCGGTGATGCTTGAATGGCTGCTTTCCGAGGCGTTCGCGGTGAAGTACAGGCGCAGGCTCGAAAGCGGCGAGAACGCCTCCGTGATGACGCAGTTCAGGTTTTCCGTTCCGCTTGCGCTTGGGGCCGGCCTGCTTGCCGTCTCTCCGTTTGTCACGGCGGCCTTTGTGGGCCGCACCCACGATGCGACGGATATGCTTGCGATCCACTACGTTACGCTTGGCATCGCCAATCCGGTGTCGTATGCGGCGCTTCGCATGCAGGCCGTCTCGATCCAGTTCCCGCCGGAGTGGAATGGCGACAGGCGGCTGCTGAAGTTCGCGATCGTGGCGGGGGCGCTTCTCGGCGTCATACCGCTGGCATTCTCCACGCCGCTGATCGGGAACTGGTATTATGGAGGGTGCCAGAACGTCCCGCCTCGCATTCTTCCGACGGTGCGCCTTGTAAGCTTCCTCTACTCCTTCATCTGCATCATCCATGCCGTGCGCGGAAGGGTCGAGGGCCTTGCGGCCATCAGGCGCAGGCCAAGCGCGGTCATGGCCGGACAGTTCGCCTATTTCGGCGCATTGTCGCTTGCGCTCATAGCCATGCTCCCGATGCACATCCCGGGATGGGCGATGGCAGTGATGGCGATCTATGTGGCTCCAGTGGCCGCCACCGTCGCGACATACGCCTGGCTGCACCGCCAAGGGCAGTCGCAATCGAAAAATCTTGAATCGTGAACGTCAAACTGTGGTATACTCCACGGCACTATGAAAATAATCAAGATTGTGGCTGTGGCGGCGCTTGCGCTCGCCGGATGCGTTTCCGTGAATTCTCCGAAGGAGTCGGGCACGAGCTATGTGGCTGATGCCATCGCCCCATGGGTCGAGAAGGACTCACTGTCGGGCGCAATCAGCATCCTGTACAACAATGGGGTCCAGGAGACCTCCTGCATTGGATACGCCAACATGGAGACGAAGCGCAAGATCTCGCTTGATGACGTGTATATGCAGTGTTCCCAGACCAAGGGCTTCTGCGGCGTCACGGTGGCGGCGCTTGTCGAGGATGGCAAACTCAACCTTGACGATCCCGTATCGAAGTACCTCCCTGAATTCAAGGATCTCTGGGTGCTTGAATCGGATACGAATGGAGTAAGGCGTGTGGTAAAGGCCAAGAACGTGCTTACGGTGCGCATGGCGATGAACCACACAGGCGGGTTTGCCTTTGAGCTGCCGTCGTATACCTCGATGGGCGGCTGGTCGCGTCGCATGCCGCTCCGTTCGGTTGCGGCCGTCGCGGCGGCGATCCCCCTCAATTTCGAGCCCGGCACGAAGGTCCGCTACTCGAATGTCGGCATCGATATCGGCGCTGCCGTTGTCGAGGTCATCACGAAGAAGCGTTGGGAGGACTTCCTCAAGGAGCGCGTCCTCGATCCGCTGGGCATGGACAGCACCGGGTTCTGGCCTACGGACGAACAGCTCGACAGCCTGATAGAGATGTATCAGGTAAATGGCGACAAGAAGGCCAAATGGCGTCTCGACAACCCGTCGATGCAGCGTCCGTACAACGATGACCGCGTATTCGCGTCTGCCGGGGCCGGCATCTGGACGACTGCGCGTGACCAGCTTAAGTTCTACAAGATGCTCATGAATCTTGGCGTCGGAGACAATGGCGCGCGGATCCTGAAGGAGGAGACGGTGAAGTCCATCCTCGCGGTCTCTACGCGTCCTGACGGACTTGGCGGATACTCGCTTGGCCTGTCGGCGCCTGTGAAGGATGGGGAGGACCAGTGGTTCGGCCACGGCGGCGCATGGGGGACGAATTGCATGGTCAACTGGCACAAGCGCCAGCTCAAGCTCTGGGTGGTGCAGGAGACCGGCGGTCCGCGTCCGTGGGATGCCGCGCGCGACAAGGCCCAGAACGAATTCTTCAAGACGGTGATCGACAACTCTGGCGCCAACGCCTACACCGGCCGCATGAATTGAGGCCTGTAGTGGCATTTCCGGGACGGACTGGAGCATTGAATGACCGATAGCGCCGAACGTTCGCAGCCATCGGCAAGCCGCGTCACGCCGGCCTGGTCAGTCCTCCCGGACGAATGGAAGGCCATGCTCAAGGAGCGTGGCCTCAGGGCGTTCCGCGCAGACCAGATACTGCAGTCGCTCTATCGCGACTACATAACGGACTGGGATCAGGCCACGACGCTCCCGAAGGATTTCCGCGCCACGCTGAAGGATGGGTTCCCGATCATTCCCGCAGAGGAGGTCGCCTGCGACACGTCTCCGGACGGGACGAAGAAGCTCCTCCTGAAAATGGGGGACGGAGAACTTGTCGAGACGGTTGTCATACCCGTGTTCGGCAAGGGCGGAAACGGCGAGCGCGAGACTGTGCGCCTTACGCAGTGCGTATCCACGCAGGTCGGGTGCGCCATGGGGTGCGCATTCTGCGCAAGCGGTTCAAAGGGCCTCGTGCGGTCTCTTCGCTCGGACGAGATAGTCGCCGAGGTGATGGCCGCCCGGAAATACGGCACTCTTACCAACCTTGTAGTCATGGGGATGGGCGAGCCGTTCGCGAACTATGACGAGACGATGCGCGCGCTCAGGCTCATAAACGCCGGAAGGGGGCCGAACCTCGGCGCCCGCCACATCACGCTCTCCACGTGCGGCGTGGTGCCTGGCTTCTCCCGTCTGGCGAACGAGGGCTTGCAGTTCGAGCTTTCGGTGTCGCTCCACGCCCCAGACGACGAGCTCCGGAACGAGCTCATGCCGATCAACCGCCGCTGGCCGCTTGCTGAACTGATGGCGGCGTGCAGGGAATATACGCTCAAGACAAAGAGGATCATAACTTTTGAATACACGGTGATAAGCGGCGTGAACGATTCCCGCGCCTGCGCGGAAGCCCTTGCGCGGCGAGTGCGGGAAGTCCCGATGGCCAAGGTGAACCTGATCCCGCTGTCCCCCGTAGACCATAGGCCGGACTTCAGGACGCCGTCGGAATCGACGATGATGATGTTCCTCGATGTGCTGATGAAGAACCACGTGCAGACCATGATCCGCCGCTCTCGCGGCAAGGAGAGCCAGGCGGCGTGCGGACAGCTCCGTTTGCGCACGATGCCAACGCAGGAGCCCGCTTCACGCGCGCCTGGACCCAATGCATGAGAGTGTGGATCGTAAATCCTTTCGACAATCTGCCGGATGAGGGATACCGTCCCCAGCGGTACTGGATGATGTCGGAGGCGTTTGCACGGGCCGGACATGAGGTGACGTTCTGGACGCAGGACTGGAGCCACGCGAAAAAGGCCCGCCGGACTGTCCGGCAGGATTCCGGAGACGGCTTCAAGGTAAGGGGGGTGAACGTGCCGGGTTACGGACGCAACATCTGCCTGCGCCGGATATGGAGCCACTGGCGGTTCTCCGGGAATTGGCTTGCGGCGGCGTTGCGCGAAGAGATCCCGGACCTGATCGTGGTGTCGAGCCCCCCGCTGTTCACAGGTCGCGCAGTGCGAAAATTCTGTGTCCGAACAGGAGCAAGGTACATCGTAGACATAATGGACGCCTGGCCAGAGACGTTCGAGAGGGTGCTGCCGCGCTGGATGCTTGGCTGGGCGCGCGGCATCGCGAGGGAAAACTATTGCGGTGCGGCCGGGGTGACGGCGGTGGCGCAGCGTTATGTGGATCTTGCGGGATCCTATGGCGCGAAATGCCCGATGCGCCTTTTCTACCACGGCATCGCGCTCACGCACGAATGCCATCGGATGCGAACCGCAGACGTATCCGACGCCGCGTCCAAACCGATCCGCATTGCCTACATAGGCAACATGAGCCTCAGCTACGACCTTGCCACTGCGGTCGATGCCGTAAGGTCGGATTGCGGACTGTCGCTTGATTTGGCGGGGGCGGGTCCGGACGAGGAATCCTTGCGCAGACGGGCGGCGGGGTGCGACCGCATCCGATTCCACGGATACCTCAACGATGTGGAGCTTAGGGCGATGCTGGAGTCGGCTGATGTCGGGTTGGTGCCGATGTTCGACGCTTCTTGCGTGGGTGTGCCGTACAAGCTTGCGGACTACGTGGCGGCGGGGCTTCCCGTAGCAAGTTCCCTCCACGGAGAAACGGAGGAATTGCTTTTGAGGCATGACGCTGGCGTGACGTATCCCGCCGGGGAGCCCGAAGCCATGCGCAGGGCGGTCCGCCTCGCTTTGGGCAAGGGGAATGGGGCGCTGGGGCTGTCCAGACTGTTTGACGCCCCCGCGCTCTACAAAGGGTATGTGGAGTTTGCGGCGGCGTTGTGATAGAATATCTTCATTTGCAACAAAGGAGTTGAGGATGAAACGTTTCACAGCGCTCATGGGTGCGCTTTACATTGGGATGGCGGCTTTCGCCGATGTGATCGTCATGAAGTCCGGAGCCAGGTTCACCGGTACCGTGAAGCACATTGAGGGCGGAACCATCGACTTTGCGTCCGAAGACGTTGGCGACATCAAGATAAAGCAGGCGAATGTGGTGTCGATGGCCACGGATGCCGCCAAGCCGGTGGAGTTCACCGACAAGCGCATCGAGACTGGCGTGATAGCGCGTGGCGAGGGTGGATTCACGCTTGACGGCAAGCCTCTGGACATGGGCAGCGTGAAATCCGTAGCGCCGAAGGCTGAAACGTGGCACGGCAGCGTAAACGTTTCGGCAACGGCGGCAAGGGGGAACTCCGTTTCGGAGTCCGTGTCGGCACTTGCCACGGTCTCGCGCCGGTGGGAGAAGGATCGCTTTGGCGGATCCCTCTCGTACAATTTTGCGCAGTCTGGCGACAGCAGGGAGGATAAGCAGAAGACGGCGAACCGTTTCGAGCTTCAGGCTCAGGAAGACCATTTCTGGTCTTCCATGCTGTACGGCTACGTAAGCGGCAACTACGAGTACGACAGCATCATGAACCTCGACTACCGCTATCGTCTGGGCGCGGGCCTCGGCGTCCAGTGGCTTGACGGACGGGTGTTCGACAATCTCGGCAAATGGAGCTTCAGCCAGGAGGTCGGTCTCACGTGGGTTAACGAGAGGTTCGAGTCTTCGCTTGACGACAGCTATGCGGCTTTCAGCTATGCCCACCACCTCATATGGGACCCGAGTTGGATAGACGGCTTCAATTTCACCCACAACCTCGTGTATCTGCCCGAGCTCAGCGAGTGGCAGGACAACTACCTGATAGACAGCGATGTCGGCTTTACGTATGCGTTCAGGGCGAATTGGCAGCTGTACGGACGGATCGAGTGGGACTACAAGAGCAAGGTTGGCGCCGGCACGAAGCATTCCGACCTGCGGTATTCGCTCGGCGTGGGATACAAGTGGTGATCGGACGGCCCGCGCCATGTCTTGCGCATAACGGGAATATGGAATGAGAGTCGCAATCTGCTATCCGCCGCTGCCGAGTGAAAAGGGGGTGCCGCTTCTATCCCAGAACCGGCAGTTCCAGTGGTTTTCCCGTCCGACGTACATATTCCCGGTAGTCCCGGCGACTGCCGCCACGATGCTCAAGAATGCCGGGCACGACGTTCTCTGGCTTGACGGGATCGCCGAGGAGCTGTCGCCCGGGGAATGTGAAAAGAGGCTCGCGGAGTTCCGTCCGGACTACGTGGTGGTTGAGACGAAGACGCCGGTCGTGAAGCGGCATTGGCGGTGGATCGAGCGGCAGAGGCAGACGGCCGCCGCCCGTTCTGACGGTACGTTGCCCCGCTATGTGCTCGTGGGCGACCATGTTACCGCAATGCCAGACGAATCGATGGAGAAATGTCCGGTCGATTTCATCCTTACGGGCGGCGATTGGGATTTCCTGCTGATGAACCTCGTCGAGTCCGGCGGCGACGCTTCAATGTACGAACCGGGCATCTGGTACAGGGCCGAGGGCGGCATCGTGCGCAATACTGGGCGGTTCCAGCTAAACCATGACCTCAACAAGGCTCCTTGGATAGACCGGGACCTGTGCAAGTGGCGGCTATATGCGGAGAAGAACGGCAATTTCCGCCGTACGCCCGGAACGTACATAATGTCTGGCCGGGACTGCTGGCACGCGAAGTGCACCTTCTGCAGCTGGACGACGCTCTATCCAACGTACCGCACACGCGATCCTCGCGATGTCGTGGACGAGATTGAACACCTCGTGCGGGATTTTGGCGTGAAGGAGATCATGGACGATTCGGGTTCATTCCCGGTCGGCGGGTTCCTGAAGACGTTCTGTGACGAAATGGTTCGGCGCGGACTGAACAGGAAGGTGCGCATTGACTGCAACATGCGCTTTGGAAGGCTTGCGGCCGATGATTACCGCATGATGCGCAAGGCCGGGTTCCGTCTGGTGCTGTTTGGCGTGGAGTCCGCCAACCAGTATACGCTCGACAGGTTCGTCAAGGCGCTCAAGGTCTCGGATGTCGAAGAGGGTGCCCGCTGGGCGAGTGAGGCCGGCTTGGACGTGCATCTCACATTCATGTTCGGACACGCCTGGGAGGGCAGGGCCGAGATCGCCAACACCGTCGCCCTTGCCAGGAAGATGCTTGCCAAGGGGTGGGCCTCCACGCTGCAATGCACGCTCACGATCCCATATCCAGGCACTCCGCTATTCAGGGAGCTGAAGGAGTCCGGCGGACTGGCCACCCTCGACTGGGACGAGTACGACATGCGCCGCGCAATCACCCGCACGCCGCACGCGAGCGAGGATGAGATCAAGCGCGCCATCCGCGACGTCTATCGCGGCTTCCTCCAGCCGGCGGCGCTTTGGCACAGGCTCACGTCCACGAGGACGCTTTTCGATTTCTCGTTCTACTATCGCGGCATACGCTCCCTTGTGGGGCATCTGCTCGACTTCGGCGACGGCAAGGCAAAGGAGAAAGTGAAATGATTGATCTCAGCGAACGGCAGAAGGTGTGGGCGGCGGCGGCGATTACGTCCCTCGCCGCCATGGTCGTACTGTCCTTTGTGCTCGGCATCGGATGGATTGTGCTCAAGGTACTGCACCTTGCCGCCCCCGCACTGATCCCCGTGATAGCGGGACTGTTCCTTGCGATGTTCTTCAAGCCGTATTACGGGTGGTTCCTGAAGCGGTTGCACAACCCCACGCTTTCGTTCGTCGCCATGTCGCTTTCGGTGATGCTTCCCGCCGGCGTCGTGCTGTGGTGCGCCGGTTCCCTGCTGATGGAGCAGACCGTTGCGTTCATGTCCGCCGCGCCGACGATAGTGACCCGTGCAAGCGCATGGGTGCAGACGAACCATCCGGGGGTGCATGAGGGGCTGGCCAGGATAGGCGCCCCGGACTCTACTCTCCTTTTCTTCACTGATCCCGTGAAGTTCTCGCACGACATGTTCTCCCTGCTCGGCGAACAGTATGGCGGACAGGCGGTAAAGATGAGCTTCGGTCTCGTAAAGTACCTTCTTGGGATCATAAGCTGGCTTGTGGCGGCGATCTTCTTCGTGTATTTCCTCATGAAGCCGGAGTTGCGCGGGGAGGACTGCGTCCGGCAGATGCCGTTCCTGAAGGATGGGACTCGCGAGTTTGTCGCGGCGCAGATCAACGCATTCATCGACATAATCGTCTCGTTCTTCCAGAGGCAGTCGGTAATCTGCCTCATCGAGGGCTGCCTGTACGGTCTCGGATTTGTGCTCGTCGGCCTGCCTTACGGCTTCCTGATCGGGTTTGCGCTTGGCGTGGTGAATCTGGTGCCGCTGCTCGGCACGGTGGTGTTCCTTCCGATAGCGCTGCTCCTCGCGTTCTTTGGCGATGGCGGGAGTGTGCTGCGTCTTGTCGGCGTATCCTGCGTATGGGCCGCCGGACAGTTTGCCGATGGCTACGCGATCACCCCGCTGATACAGGGCAAGCGCACCGGGCTCGGGTTTGCGGGCGTGATCTTCTCGTTCATCTTCTGGGGGGCGATCTTCGGGTCCCTGCTCGGACTTCTGCTTGCGATTCCGCTTTCCGCGTTCTGTCTCGTCCTCTGGCGTGCAGTAAGGGAACGCTGGATAAACGGACATGGTGTGATATGAAGCCTGGAGAACCATATGCGCATTAGAAAATCAGAGCATCCTACCTTGAAGCTGCCGGCGCTGGCCGCCGTCGTGTCTTTGTCGGCCGTGTCTGCGGCGCCATTGCCTATGGCGGAAGGGGCGGGTCGCGAGGCGTCTGCCGCACCGGCAAATGATGTCGTGATCGAGACATCCGACTTCAGGCTGACCGTCGGGACGAATGCCATCGTAAAGTCCCTGCTGGTCAAGGCGACTGGCGTTGAGACGGCGGCATCCGCGTTGGAAGTGCCGCTTTGCGCGGCCGTGCAGGATCGCCCGTTCAACAATGAGATAAAGCTGATCCAGCCAAACAAGCGCACGACGTATCCCGCCACCGGATTGCGCTGGGACGGCGATCGCCTCATCGCATCCTTTGACCATAGACAGTACGAGGCCGTCCTAGCCGTCCGCAAGGGCGATGGCTATGCGGCAATCGAGTTGGAGGATTTCCGCTGCGACCGCAAATCTACCTACGACTACCTGAAGATGGACATCCCTCCGGTTGCGTCATTCAGGATACTTCAGATCCCGGTGCGGAGCCGCAAGAACTTCGGCGACTGGCTGAACGCGGTCTGGGACGAAATGGCGGCGGTCGCCGTGGTCGGGACTTCGCCGTATCCCGATATCGACCACGAGAGGCGAGGCGGTGACAAGATCCTTTTCGGGGAGCTGTTCTCGGGAAGGAAACTGCGCGGGGCCGGCGCCGCGCTGATCGCCGCGCCGGGCAGGGAGGCGTTTCTCGATGCGATGGATGCGCTCGAGCGCGACTACGGGCTCCCGCGTGGCGTCCAGAGCCGCCGTTCGCCGTATCTGGAGGAATTCATATTCCACCTCTCATCCGGGTTCTCCCCGAAGACTTTGGACGAGACCATCGACTACGCGAAGAAGGGCGGATTCCGGCTCGTCACATTCGGGATGTCCCATGTGACGGACGAGATCGGAAGCTGGGGACGCTATGGCGACTACGACCTCCGCAAGGATTTCTACCCTGACGGAACGAACGACCTCCGCAAGGTACTCGACCGCTTCCATGCCGCCGGAATCAAGGTGGGGCTGCACACGCTCCATTCGCACATAGGACTCAAGAGCCGCTATGTGACCCCTGTGGCGGATATCCGCCTCAACAAGACGCGCCATTTCACATTGGCCGAGGCGCTGCCCGCCGGGACGAACGAGGTCGCCTCGCTCGCGGTGCTGGAGCCTACTGCCGACACTGTCATGTACGAGCCATGCCGGGTGCTCCAGTTCGGCGGCGAACTGATGTCATACGAGTCATACACGTCCGAACCGCCGTACCGCTTCCTCGGCGTGAGGCGCGGCGCCTGGAATACGACTCCTGCGGACCATCCGCGAGGGGAGATCGGCGGAATCCTCGACATAAGCGAGTTCGGGTCGCCAATGAGCTGCTACCTCGACCAGAATACCGACCTCCAGGACGAGGTCGCGGCGAAGATCGCCGTCTACTACAACTGCGGCTTTGACTACGTGTACCTTGATGGCTCTGAAGGCGTGAACCGTCCGTTCAACTACCACGTGGCCAACGGCCAGTACCGTCTCTGGAAGCTGCTGAAGCCGGAGCCGCTGTTCGGCGAGGGCGCGGCCAAGACGCATTTCGGCTGGCACATGCTGGCGGGGGCGAATGCGTTCGACTGCTTCAGTCCGAAGATATTCAAGGAGAAACTGCGCGAATTCCCGTTCAGGCAGGCGCCGTTCACCTGGCAGGACATGTCCCGCGTGGACTTCGGCTGGTGGGGATTCTGGGCGCCGGGCTCTGTGGACTGGTGGAAGGAGACCGTAGGCGTGCAGGCGGACATGTGGGAATACGGCGCCTCGGTGGCGACCGCCTGGAGATGCGCCGGCTCGATACTGATGCCGCTGAACGAATTGCGCAAGCACAGGCGGGCGGACGACATCCTCGAGACGATGCGCCGCTGGGCGGAGGTGCGCCGCTCTGGCGGCGTGAAGGATTCGTGGCGC
>SAMEA104315424__coassemble_761_pt1 | contig 19330 bp, 17 predicted proteins | sample SAMEA104315424__metabat2_low_PE_034 | metagenome-assembled genome bin SAMEA104315424 (sample SAMEA104315424) | gut metagenome | biome: Monkey gut; feature: monkey-associated habitat; material: faeces | place: China | collected 2013 | reverse complement strand
TCGTCCTCGATGCACACGGTTTCGCCGTTCCGGGTCTCGTAGGCCAGCCTATCGGAACATACCGTAGGCGCGCCGTCTTTCGAAACACACCGTAATTTGCTATACTTCCCGCGCATGAAGACCAACAGGCCCAAGCACGTCGTCGTCGCCCTGCGCATGGCCGGCATCGCCGGGCAGGACAAGCTCAACGGCATCTTCGAGTACCTCTCGCAGGGGCCTCGCTGGGATCTCGCCATATACCGCACCCTCCACGAGTTCACCGCAGAGACCGTCCGAAAGGAGGTCGCGCGCGGCGCGACGGGCTTCATCGTCGGCCTGCCCGGCGCCGAGGGCGCCTTCGGCGCGATCGCGTCCGCCGGACTGCCGACCGTGCTCATGAACGTCACCTCCGGCGCCTTCGCGGCGCGCCCGGACATCCTGACGGTCAAGAGCGACGCCGAGGAGGTGGGCCGGACGGCGGCGAACACGCTCCTCCGGCAGGGCGTCTACAAGAGCTACGGCTACGTCGGCTATCCGACGGACGACGATTGGAGCCGCGAGCGAGGACGAACCTTCCGCGACACGCTGGAGAAGGCGGGCTTCATGACGCGCATGTTCGACGTCACTCATTTCCAGGACAAGACCGAGAGCAAAACGGCTTTGCGCCGTTGGCTAACGTCACTTCCAAAGCCCTGCGGACTGCTCGCCGCCTGCGACGACCGCGCATACGAGGTTATTGACGCAAGCCGTGAAGCCGGGATCAAGATTCCAGCCGACATCGGCATCCTCGGCGTCAACAACGATCCGATCCTCTGCGAGAACGCCGAGCCTACGATCTCGTCCATCCAGCCGGACTTCAAACGCGAAGGCCGCATGGCTGCGCAGCTGCTTGACCGGGCCATGTCCCAAAGGAAAGCTTCGCGGCGCACAGGCGGCGTCATTCTCATAGGCGTCAGGCAAGTTGTCCTCAGGGGATCAACCGTGCAGATGTCGAACACCGGAAAGATGATACAGAAGGCGATTGCGTTCATCGAACGCAACGCCACACGCAAGATATCCGTGCCGGACGTGGCTCGTCATCTGAAGGTATCCAGATCGCTCCTCGACCTAAGGTTCAAGGAACTACAGCGTGAGACCGTCCATGACTCCATCATTCGCGTTCGCCTGGAGGAGGTGAAGCGGCGATTGCGTTCGTCTGCCGACACCATCGACAAGATCACTTCTGACTGCGGCTGGGACAATCCCAACACGCTCAAGGCGTTGTTCAAGAAGGCGACAGGCCTCTCGATGCGCATCTGGCGAAACGCCTGACCCAGCTCAGGTGGCCACACGGTCGCGCCGGAAGAACACAAGCCGCGCGAAAAGGACCGCAAGCGCGCCAAGCGCGTAAGTGCCGCCGAAGAGGGCGATCCCGTGCTGGTAGGAGAAGTGCTGCCCCACATATCCGAGCACGGCGGTCGCGGGGCTGCCGATCATAAACGCGCCGCATAGGTAGACCCCCATGCCGGCGGCGCGGTAGCGCGGCGCTATGACTTCAAAAAGCCCGGCGTACAGGGCGCAGTCGAAGATCCCGCCGCCGATGCCGAAGATGAACATCGCGACGCAGCAGAGCGCAAGATTCGGCATATAGACCATCGCCGCCATCGCCGGGGCGGAAATCGCGAGACCGTAGATGACCATGTCGATGCGTATCGCGGGGAAGCGGTGCGCAAGGCGGTCGGAGAGGCGAGCGCCCGAGGCTATGCCGATAAACGAGCCCAGGTAGAACCAGAGCACGCCGTGCAACGCCGCCGAGGCGGAGTCAAGGCCGAATCCGCCAGTCTCCGCGCCCGCGCGAAGGAAGAGCGGCATGAACGTGCGGAAGCAGTTCGAGCCGAACACCAGCATGCCGAAGGCGAACGTGAGGCAGAGCGCCGTCGGCTTCGAGACCATCGCGAGGCACGCCTCCCTGAAACTCGCGCGTTCGAACTCGGACGCGCGGCCGCCCTGGAGAAGCGGCGGCGTGTCGCGCATGAAGCGGCAGAGGATCACGGCCCAGACGATGCCCACCGCGCCAAAGCCCCAGAAGGCGTAGCGCCAGCCGTCGGAGGCCAGCGAACTGAACCACCCCGCCAGACCGCTCGACAGGATGATGCCGAAGTAAAGGCCAGTCTGGTAGATGGAGAGCGCCGTCGAGCGCGTCTCATGGTGGTACTGGGCTATGAGGGAACTCGCAGACGCCGGGATCATGCACTGGCCGATGCCGTTCATGAGGCCGTACATGACGAGCATGCCGATGAAGCCCTCCACAAAGCCAGTCCCCAGGACGCTGACCGAGAAGAGGAACGCGCCGACGATGACGACCCACTTGCGGCGAAGCATGTCCGCCGCGATGCCCGCAAGGGGCACGACGATCGCGTACGAGAACAGGAAGACCGTCCGCGTAAAGCCCCACTCCGCGTCGCTCGTCCCGGGGAGGGATGCCTTGATGTCGGGCAGGGAGGCGTTGAAGATCTGCCGCGTCGCGTGCATCAGGAAGTACGTCGTCGTCAGCAGCCCGAGCAGCAGCCACTTGTACCCATTGCCTTCACGCCCATTTCTCATCATGCAAGCCTCCTTTTCACATGTCCGCCTCTACTCCCCCACGTGGCCGCGCCACCGGTGTCGCGCAAGCAGTACGGCCCCCGCGCCCAGCAGGTAGAATCCTCCCAGGGTGGAGAGGCCCGTCATCATGGAGAATGTCTCGGCGATCCTTCCGAGCACCGCCGGCGCGGCGGCGCCGAGGAGAAACCCCCCGCAGCAGAAAAGGCCGGTCGCCGCCGCGCGGAAGCGGGGCTCTACGACGTCGTAGAGGGAGGCGAAGAAGTTCGAGTCGTAGATGCCGCGCGCGAAGCCCCAGCAGAGCAGCCCGGCGCACGCCCACGCGAGCGAGCCGGTGCGGACGGCGAAGAGCGCACACGGGGCGGAAAGCGCAAGCCCCGCGGCGGCGACCTCGAAGCGCGCCGCCGGACGCCGCCGGATCATCCGGTCGGTGAACCGCCCCGCCACGTTGATGCCGAGGAACGCCCCCACGTAGAACCAGAATACGGCGTGGAAAGCGGCCGACGCGCGCGCGTCCGGCAGAAACGTGTCGCCGATGTGCGTAGCCATCCAGACGCGGAAGCCGTTGTCCCCGTACTGGCAAAGCCCGAAGCCGAGCGTCAGCAGAAGGGCGGACGGCGAGCCAAGGACAGAAAGGATCGCCCCCTTCGCCGAGGCCTTCCCCTTCCCGGACGGTGCGACGGAAGGGGTTTTCGCCCTCTCGTGGAGGAAGAGCAGCAGCACGACGCTCCATACGACTCCGGCCGCGCCGAGCATCCAGAAGCCGCGACGCCACGCGCCCGGCCCAAGCGACCCGATCCGCCCGGCGAATACGGACGAGAGGATCACGCCGAGGTAGAGTGCGCTCTGGTAGATCGACAGGGCCGTCGAGCGCGTCTTGTCGTGGAACTCCGACACGATCGCCGACGAACTGGAAGGCACCATGCTCTGTCCGAGCGCGGCGATGACCCCGTAGCACGCGACAAGCGCCGAAAGCGACGGGGCGAACCCCGCCGCCAGGATGCCGGCGGAGAACACGAAGCATCCGCATACGACAACCGTCTTGCGGCGCAGGATGTCCGCCACGACGCTTGCGCATGGCGCACAGAGCCCATAGACCAGGAGGAACGTCGTCGCCACCATGCCGAGCGCCGTGGCGCCGAGGCCAAGGTCGCCACGAATCGGCGGGATCGAGGCATAGTAGAGCTGTCGCGTCGCCTGGACGATGAAATACGCCACGAACAGCAACGTCAGCACGATCCACTTGTAGCCGCTCTCCCTGGTTCCGGACATTTCCTGCACCCCTTCCCTTCTGAAAAAAACGCCTCCCGTCAGCCGGCCGCGTCGCGGCTCCATGCGGTCTCGCCCCGGAGAATCGTCCTAACCGGGTCGAGGTTCGCGTCGAGAAGCACCAGGTCGGCGGCCTGCCCAACCTTGATGTCGCCACGATCGGCAATGCCGAGCGAACGCAGCTGGTTGAATCCGAGGGCCTTCACGGCCTCTTCAAGCGGCAGGCCGGACGCGCGGACCCAGCGCTTCACGCACTGCGGATAAAGGGCAACCGACCCCGCTACGTTCGACACCACGGCCTTCGGGTCATACGGCACATCGGCAAGGGTCGCCCGGCCCTTCTCGACCCTGACGCGAAGCCCGCCGAGCGAATAGATCCCGTCCGGCTCACCAGCCGCGCACATCGCGTCCGTGATCACCATCACGCGGTCAGGCCCTTTCGTCTTGGCGATTAGACGGATCATCGGGTCGGAAAGATGCACACCGTCCGTGATGATCTCGGCATACACGTCGTCCGCCAGCATCCCTCCCGTCACCATCGATGGACGCAGATGGTGGATCGGCATCATCGCGTTGCAGAAATGCGTGAGATGCGTCGCACCCGCTGCGCGAGCCCGCTCGAAGGTATCGTAGTCGGCCTCGGAATGTCCTAGGGACGCGACGATCCCCCTTGCACGGAGTCCGGAGGTGAACTCGATCGCGCCGTCAAGCTCGGGCGCGTACGAGACCTTGCGGACAGGAGCGATTGCGTTCAGGCGGTCAACGAAGCCGACATCGGGCTTCCTAAGGTAGGCAGGGTTCTGCGCACCCGCCATCTTCTGGTTGAAGAACGGACCTTCGAGGTGCACGCCAAGGCACGTCGCGCCCCACGTAGGCACAGTGCATTTCGCCATATATCTCGCCGCGCAGCGGCAGAGCTCGGCGAGATCTTCTTCCGGGCGCGTAAGCCCAGTCGCGAGGAAGGATGTCACGCCGTCCGCGAGCTTGCCGCGCCCGATCTTCTCAAATGCAGCATCCGTGGCATCGCAGAAATCCGCGCCGCCACGTCCGTGCGAATGGATGTCCACGAAACCGGGCAGAAGGAGAAGACCGTCCGCCTCCAGCGTCTCGCCCGACGGCGACGGCATGGGGCTGTCGCCCATGCGGACGATTTTCCCGCCAAAGACTTCAACGGAAGTGACGCCGAGATCCCGTCCAGGCGTCACAACGTGCGCTCCGCGAATCAGCATTCCCGCGTCTCCTTCCATTTCGGTTCCACTTTATCGTCCGGCAAAGAACCGGATGAGCCGCTGCACATGCGCGGCGCATGCGTCGATGATCGGGTCTGCGAGCTTGTCCGGCGGCACGAAGGCCCCGTTCAGGTCGCCGAAGACCTTGAGCGTGGACTTGATGTAGCCGTCAAGGAACTCCGTCGCGATGTTCACCTTCGCGATGCCGGACTCGATTGCCCGGCGGACATCCGCGAGCGGAGTGCCGCTGCCCCCGTGCAGGACAAGCGGAGTATCCGGAAGCTCCGCCGCGATTGCGGCGCAACGGGGGATGTCGAGCTTCGGCTCCGCCTTGTAGTAGCCGTGGGCCGTACCTATCGAGACCGCAAGCGCGTCCACGCCCGTCGCCTTTGCGAACGAGACGGCCTCCTCGACATCGGTAAGCGCCGTTTCATCCCCCTGGGCGACATGCCCGATCTCGCCCTCGCACGTTGCGCCAAGGGCATGCGCGTACTCGGCGACGAACTTCGTCCACTTCACGTTTTCGTCATATGCGCTGCGCGAGCCGTCGTACATGACCGACGTGTATCCCCACGCGAGCGCATCCGTCGCCTGCTTCACGGTATTGCCGTGGTCGAGATGCAATGCCACCGGCACCTTGCCGCGATATGCAAGGCGCTGGAGCATTCCGCACAGGTCATACGCCTTCCCCGTGTCGAAGAGGCGCATGTAAAGCTGTATGATCACAGGCTCGTTCTCGGCCTCGGCCGCCTTGAGTACAGCCGCCGCCGTCTCGTAGTTCGTGATGTTGAACGCGCCGACGGCCTTGCGCGCCTTGCGCGCGGCCGTCAGCATCTCCTTCATGTTAACGAGCATGGCTCACCTCACAGGCAGGATGCGGCAAGCTCTTCCATCGTAATGACATTCAGCTTGCCGTACTTCTTGAGAATCTTCTTGGTGTAGGCCGAGAGGACGACGATCCTGTCCGTCTTCGGATGGTCGGCGCGCTCCGCGACATACGCGGCGAGATCCTTGACGAGTTCCGGATTGAGTTCATCGAACACGACGGCTCCCTCGCCGCAGCAGTACGACTCCTCGTCGTTCGTGCCGAACGGGACGTTCCTGGCCTTGAGTGCCTTGAGCAGCTTCTCCGGACATTCGCATCCGTCGTAGTTGCGCATGAAGTCGTCCGCAAGGTAGTACACTTCGCCGGCGGCCTTCTTGAACGCGACCTTCGCCTGGACGAGGTAGTTAGAGATGCAGAGCACCTTGCACGGGAGCTTCACGCCGAATTCGGGATAGTCCCTCGTAAGCGCGTCAAATGCCGCCGGATTGGACACAACGAGCGTCTTTATGCCCTTCTCCGCGAGGAAAGCCGCGAACTTCCCGGCTGCGGACTTCGCCTCCGGCAGATAGCCAAGAACCTTGAGCGCCTTGCCGATGGAACCGCCCTCAATGACGACGGGATCCGATTTCGCCGCCGCGAAGAGCTTCTTCACGGATGCCACGACATCCTTGTCCGCCGCAGTGGTCGCGTCGAGGAAGTACGCGAGATCGCCCTTGCCCTTCGCCGAGAACCCGCTCTTCATGTACTTCTTCGCGAGCTTCTGCACCCTCTCCGGCGCCTTGCCGGCCTCGACCACATCAGCGCGCGCCGCGAGGGCGAGGCCATTCTCGTCGTAATGGTTCACGCAGTGGTGGACACAGCAGGCCGAAAGTTCCTGACGGTAGAGCGCATCCACGAAATCGCTGTCGTCAAACGAATTCGTTCCCGTGCGAAGGCCGTAAAGCATCGCCGCACGAATGCGGGGAGTGTCTACTTCGGTGCTGCGCACCTGCCCGATCGTCGAAAGATGCCGGCACATGAAGCAGAACCGGCAGTTCATCATCGCTTCTTCAAACTTGTCAATGTTCATTTCAAAATCTCCTTCTGTTTAGCAGCCCGCAAGCCCCATCTTGCCGGGGTTCATGATGCCGTTCGGATCGAGCTTCTGCTTGATGCCCTCAAGCACGGGCATTGCCTTGCCGTAGAGATCCTTCATGTAGCGGCCAAGCTTGAGGCCGACGCCATGGTGCTCGTTGATCACGCCTCCCTCGCGGATCGCCGCGCGGATCGCCTTGTCCCACACGGCGTTGTAGAGGGCGGCCGCATCCTCGGCATTCGGCGGCACCTTGTCGCCGGGGAAGATGAAGCGGGCGTACAGCATGCAGCCCCAGTCGTACCAGTGCGAGAAGTGTCCGATGAAGCGGGCGTCGGGAAATTCCGTGTTGACGACCTTCTTCATGGCCCAATAGACGTTCTCGATGTGCGAGAAGTCCGCAACCGTGTCAAGCGTCCCGAAGGCCTGCGGCACGTGGAACATGTAGCCGGGGTAGAAGAACTTGTACTTGTTCTCCCACCACCATTCGCCGCCCTTGGAGCCGAGATCCTTGCCCTTGAATTCGCCTTCCATGATCTCGCGGGCGTGCTTCATCTGGAGATCCACTATGTCCTTGCGCCCATCGAATCCGAACACGAGGTACGCGCCCTTGTCGAGATCGATGCCGAACACCTTCGACACGTGGGTCTTCGTCTCCGTCTCGTCGTAGAGGCGCATCGCGCACGGCTGGAGACGGCTGCGCATGAGCGTCTGCCCCGCCTGCATCGCGGTGTGGAAGTCCTTGAAGATGTAGGCGCGGAACTGGCGGCTCTCCGGCTGCGGATGGACCTTCAGCGTCACCTCCGTGATCACCCCGAGCGTGCCCTCGCTGCCGAGGAAGAGCATCGTCATGTCGGGACCCGACGCATGGCGCGGGACGGGAAGCGTACGGATGATCTCGCCGGTCGGCGTCACGACCTCAAGCGACATCACCATGTCCTCGATCTTGCCGTACTTCGTGGACAGCACGCCCGTGCCGCGATGGGCGAGGAATCCGCCGATCGTCGAGCAGGCAATGGATGCCGGAAGATGCATCGTGGAGAGCCCTTCCTTGTTGCAGCCCCATTCAAGGTGCTTCGTGATGATGCCCGTCTGCGCCGTCACCGTGAGCGCCTGCTTGTCGATCTTGATGATCCTGTTCATGCGCTTCATGTCAAGGACGATGCCGTTGTAGATCGGCAGCGCGCCGCCCTGGCTGCCCGAACCGCCGCCCCACGGCACCACAGGTATCTTGTACTGGTTCGCGATCTTCATTATGCGCGCGACTTCCTCGGATGTCTTCGGGCGGACCACGAAGTCCGGCTTCGGGCACACGCGGCCACGGTCGTGCCACATCTCCGGGATCCAGTAATAGTCGATCGAATGGCCGAACTTGTCCGCAAACTTCGTATCGACGAACTCGTCGCCCACAACGTCAGTCAGTTCCGTACGAATCATTTCGTACATGTAGCTGTCTTCCTTGATCTTCATTATTTGATGTTCCTTCTTGCTTGAAAACAACGGGGACATTCTACAACAAAACCCATGAGAGCGGTGCGAAACATTCTGAAATTAATTGAGACATTATGAGAGGCTTCCATAAAGACGGAAAGGGCATCCAGGCCAGTCGGCCGGATGCCATTTCGCACATTGCGGAGCTACTGCCCGCCTATGCCTTACGCCTTGGCGGCAGCGGCGATGATGCCCGCGAAATCTGCCGCCTTGAGGGCCGCGCCCCCGATGAGGCCGCCATCGATATCCTTCTTCGCAAGCAGCTCGGCGGCGTTGCCGGGCTTCATCGAGCCACCATACTGGATGCGCACGGTCTCGGCGGTCTCGGCTCCGACGAGCTTGGCGAGGGTTGCGCGGATGAGGGCGTGCACTTCCTGCGCCTGATCCGGGGTAGCCGTCTTGCCCGTGCCGATGGCCCACACAGGCTCATACGCGATCACGAGCCTTGCGCAGTCAGCAGCCGTCACATCCTTGAGGCCAACGTTCATCTGGCGCTCGATCACCTCGTTGAGCCTGCCCGCCTCGCGCTCCTCAAGAGTCTCGCCAACGCAGACGATCGCCGTAAGACCGGCGGCGATCGCGGCGCGCGCACGGAGGTTCACGGTCTCATCCGTCTCGCCAAAGTACTGGCGGCGCTCGCTGTGGCCGATGATGACATACTTCGCACCCGCGTCAAGGAGCATGCCAGTGGAAATCTCGCCCGTGTATGCGCCCGACTCCTTCCAGTGGCAATTCTCCGCGCCGACCTCGACCTGCGTACCGGCCGCAGCGGCAACCGCCGCCGGAACATCGATCGCGGGCGTGCAGCACACGATGTCAACCTTGCCGGCGAAATCCCTGGTCGCCTCCGCGACACCCTTTACGAGAGCGGCAGTCTCGGATGGCTTGACGTTCATCTTCCAGTTTCCGGCAATAATTTTCTTGCGCATTTCTGTATAACCTTTCAGTAGTCATCACTGGAGCCGGCAGAGGGATTCGAACCCCCGACCAGCGGTTTACAAAACCGCTGCGCTACCACTACGCTATACCGGCTTGAAAAAATTGTCTTAAGTATATCACATCCGAACCGATTCCGCAAATCACCATGCACGGCTTGACGCCGTCTGTCCGGGGTTCCTGGCGCTCGGAGCAGCGCCATTGCTTTATGCTATGAGGCGCGGCGGCGAAGCACGAATGCTGAAAGCGCAAAGAACAGCGCCGGCCATACGATCAGGTTGCGCACCGCCGACCGCACAAGTTCGCCAATGGCTATGGCCTTGCCGGAGGCGAGGTCGGAGACTGGCGACACCTCCGAAAGCGCCGACGTGAAGTTGGACACCATGCGCGATATGGCCAAGCCCAGCCGTTCGCCAAGGGTGGCGTTGAATTCGTCGGGGAACTGGGATACGGCATCCGGCGCCATCAGGGCTGCGGCGAGAAGCACCGCGGCGGTGAAGATCGCCACGGGACGGGACAGCGCCGCCGACAGAAAAAGGCCGAAGGCCGTCAATAGCCCTGCGAGCGAAAGCACCTCCACGGAGGCGCGGACGCTGTTCATGAGAAACGAATCGCCGCGCACCATCAGCACGATGTCGCGTCGCGGACGGAACATCACGTCAGAAGCGCCCTCGTTCCGGAAGGAAAGGCCAAGGCCGTCAAGTCTGCCGAGCGTCGGTTCCGCGAGCGTAAGCGGGGGAGGCAGGTCTGGCTTGAGCGGCACGTTCAGCACCGACTGGGTGCTGTTGCTCACCGCTCCGGACGAAGCCCGATACGCAAAATGTCCGCATAGCGCCTCCTTGATGTTGTAGAGCGTGGAGAACCGCACCCGTGCGGTTATCGCATCGTGCCCGGGCACGTTGAACGGCAGCGATATCGACTTCCCGGGGCGCACCACCTCATACCTCTCATTCTCCTTGGAGGTCAGCAACGAAAGCACTGCGGCGCGAGGCGCTTTCTTTACCGCCTCAGGGGTCTTGTCGCTCTTGAGGAATCCATCCATCATCTTCGCCGCGGTGACATTCGCAGGCGGCAGCGCGGGGGAATAGTGCACCCAGCAATCTCCGGGGGCGTAGGCTGAACGCGAAAGCGTCGCATTCAGCAAGACGGCATTCAGAGCCAGAACCGCCGCCAGCACGCCCATGATGGCAAGCCACCTGCCCAACGCCACGGAAAATGCCGATGCGGGACGGACAAGCAGAAGCGGAAGAAGGTCGTCCTCGCGATCCTTCGAGAACGATCCGCACGCAATGGCGAGCGCCGACACATACACGATGGCTGCGATGGCGCCGCACACAAGCCTCACGTGCATCTCAAGCATTCCGGCAATAGTCCCGTCCGACCGGACAAGTCCGGGAAGCAGGAAATGCGCGGCGGCCGTCAAGGCCAGAATGGCCATAAGCGTCCTGCCGCGCCACAGGCTTCGCCACGTCGTGACGAAGGCGGCCATCATAGGGCATCCTTCCCCAAGCCGAGCCTATCCTCGAAGTACTCTTCGAGGGCGTGCCGCTTATCGGTGGCGTTCGCAACTATGTCAGAGACATTGCCGCCGCCGACCTTCCTCCCCTCAGACATCACCGCGACGCGGTTGCAGACGTCCTGGACGTCGAAGAGCTGGTGCGATGTGAGCAGCACGGTCATGCCATCACCGGCGAGGCGGGCTATCAGATCCTTTATCTCTCGCGTGCCTATCGGATCGAGGCCGGATGTCGGCTCGTCAAGGACGAGAAGCTCCGGAGACGCCACAAGCGCCGCAGCGATCGCCACCCTGCGGGCCATGCCTTTCGAAAACCAGCCGACCGCCCTTCCGGCGGCCTTTGCGAGGTCCATCTCGCCGAGCAGTCTGGACATCCGTTCCCTTGCTTCGGAACGCCGCATCCCGGAAAGTCCGGCATAGTACATCACCGTCTCCTCCGCCGTCAGGAACGGATGGAGGCGCGAAAGCTCCGGGAGATATCCGATTCGCGCCCGGGCGGCCCTGTTGCGCGGATCTAGGCCGAAAAGGCGCACAGTGCCCTTTGTCGGGCGCATCAGGCCAAGGATCATCTTGATGGTCGTGGACTTGCCGGATCCGTTCGGGCCAATGAGACCGAACACATCGCCGCGCCTGACCTCAAGGTCTAACCCGCGCACAGCCTGGGCTATGGGACGCATCCAGAAATCCCGGAACGTCTTCTCCACGCCCTTAAGCACAACGACCGATTCGTCCGTCGTCATCCAAGTTCCTTCCTTTCCAGAGAAAGACATCCAACGACTGTCCAGAGCGCGGCGAGCGCGGCGCCGGCACAGATCGGCGCGGCCGCAAGGCGGTCTCCCTCCGCGAGCCAGAACATCCCCATGTTGGGCATGATAAATCCGACCGGGGACACAAAGCCCATGATCACGGCGGCGGCCACGCACGCCGACACCCAGTTCACGTTGAGACGGGTGGACAGCGCCCCGGCCATCGCAACATACGCAACGCAGGCAACCGATATCGCGCAAAGGGCCGGCGCCACCTTCGCTACGGAAGAGATGTCATGGAAGATGGCGAACCCGACGATCTGGAAAGCCACGGTGAGCATGCACGTCCAAAGGCAGAACCGCCCATCCAGAAAGCGATTTACAAGCGCTGCTACGGCGAACGGGGCAATGGAGCCGCAAACTCCAACGCCCAATGCCGGGCCCCATACGCGGACAACGCCCCCATTGGCGGTCAGGATGGTGGATGCCTTGACGCACGAAAACGATGAAACCGATGTTGCGGAAACGACCGAGACGAAGAACATCGCGAACACAAACAGCGTCCCGGCAAGATGCGCAGTGAAATACATTGGACGTGAAACGCCGAGCGCAAGCGTAGCGGCGGCAACTCCCGTCTCAAGGGATCGGCCAATCGTCCTGACTATGGCCGGAACCGCAAATAGAAGCCCAAAGATGAAAAGGCCTGAAAGCCCCGTTTCTCTTGCCAGCCTTCCCGGCGCACCAAACCTGTGGTACTGGAACGCCGGCAGCACATGGATGGCCAATGCCGCGACCGCGAACAGAATGGCCGAAAGCGGCTGCGACATCGTCTCTATCGCAGCCGTGCGCGCAATTGCCACGAATCGCCGCATAAGCGACTACCGGCGATAATCTGTATCAGAGTGGAACGTGGCGAGATCGTTCGGCCCCGCCGAAGGGCCTGTCGCTTCGCGGAAAAGAGTCCATGTACACAGGCTCATCACGACCAGCGCCGCGACCCCGGCCAAAATCGTGGAAATGTTCAGCCAGGATGGCACGCCGGCGACAGTGCCGGTCGAATCGTCCGGCAAGTCAGCGACAGATGGCATCGGCTTAATGTCCGCTATTTCAGGCGAAAGCTCTGGCACATCGCCAGCGAGATCGGCAACCTCGGAATCTGAAGCAGGCTTGCTTTCCGTCGATACGGCAGATGCGCCAGGCCGCTTGAGGCCGCTGACAGTAGGACGCTTGAATCCCGGGCGATGAAGCTTGAGGGTCTTCTTCTGCGTCATGGTGGCGGGCTTTTCCAAAGGCTGCTCGGCGACTGACTCAACGTCAGCCTTTACGCTCTCGGCCGATGCGGAGACCGGTGTAGCCGGCGCAGGCGCTTCCGCAGGCGTCGATGCAGGCGCCAACGGAGAGACTGCCGAAGCAGGCTTGCCCGCTTCGATCTTCACCGCGCCAGGGGCCGGCGGAATGTCCGTAAGGCGGCGTAGCTTGATGGTTTTCATCGGGACGCCGCTCTTGAGCGTCGGGGCGACGCCTATCGCGGACTCAAGCGAGATGCGGGACGTCTTGGTCTTTGCGGCCTGCGCCTGCGCGGGCGTGAGGATGCCTTCTGCTATTATGCCGGTCTTGTGGAGGATCGCCTGCGCGGGCATCGCGTCCTGCACAGGCTTGACGGCAGCGGCCGGTTCAGTCTTCTTCACCTCTGCGGCGGCCTCTGGAACCGCCGCCGGTGACGGAGGAACGCCTGACGCGGGCTTTAGGACAACCGGCTTCGCGCCGCCGATGACCGGCTTGCGGATTACGGGCCTTCTGATTATCGGCTTGAGCTTCACCGTGGAGGCCGCCGGTGCAGATGCCACGGCGGACAGATCCACCTTCGGCGGAACGTCCCCAACCTCTTCCGGCGCAATCGGCTTCATCTCAACATCTTCGCTCATTTGATCCTCCTTGCCAACTGGATTTGTGAATCCGTGAACCCGCGATGCCTCTGGCCGTCACACAGCCATCACTTCGGCTTCCTTTAACTTCAGCTCCGCATCTATCTTGGCAATGCCGTCGTCGGTGGCCTTCTGAATCTTCTCAAGGCCCTGATCACGCTCGTCCTCCGTGATCTTCTTGTCCTTTTCAAGCTTTTTGACGGCATCATTGGCGTCACGGCGCACGTTGCGCATCACAATCTTCTGATCCTCGGCCTGCTTCTTGGCCACCTTGACGATCTCCTTCCTGCGCTCCTCGTTGAGCTCCGGTATGGTGATGCGAAGCACACGGCCATCCGTCTGCGGAGTGACGCCGAGATTTGCGGCGAGTATCGCCTTGTTCATCTCTCCAAGCACGCTTGGATCGAATGGCGCGATCTTGATCTGGCGAGGCTCGGGCGTAGATATCGTCGCGAGGTTCTTGATGGGGGTCGGCGCACCATAATAATCGACCTTCACGCCATCGACAAGCGACGGGGAGGCCTTGCCCGTGCGCAGCCCTGCGAACTGCGCCTTGAGCGTATCGAAGCTCTTTGCGATTTTGGCGTTTGCATCGGCCAAAACATCATTCACGTTTTCCATGTGGTTCTCCTAAGAATCTTCCCTCTCCAAAAAACGGACGTGATTATATCGTATTTGCACCCTAAACGCAACACCCCAAAAGTCTTCGGCCTCGACCGCACCGTCAACGGCCCCGAGTACGCAATGCCGTCACCAGTCAATCTTGTCCTCTATGAAGAAATATGGGATGCCGGCGTCATGGATCATTTTGCACGCCGCAAAGAGCTTGTCCCTGGAATCTGGCTGATAGGCGAAATATCGCGGGAACCAGTACTCCTCGTGCGTGGCATGGATGATGTACTCATTGCCGAGTATCTGGCCCATGCGGGCGGGGATATCCTCGAGCCTATACAGGTTGAGGCACGGCGCACCGCACCCAAACGTCATGAAGTTGCAGCCCGTGGCGCGGTCGTGCAGCCAGTTGTAGGTCCCTTCGGTGCGCTTCACCTGCGCCTCGGAAAGATGGTTGTAGCCGCAGGCGGATACGGATATGTCCTCGCCGCCGCCCGGACGCCAGAACATCGCGGTCTCGGGCTTGCGGCGCTCCTCTATCCGCTGCCCGTGCATGTACGGCAGTATCGTGCGGTCGCCCGCGTACCCGTAGCGCTTTCCGGCGGAGCACCAAATGGCCTTCGCTCCGCAATCCCTGAGGGCAACGCATCCCTCCTTTGACATCGGCCCCCAGTGCGGCGTGACCGCATACGCCCAGCATCCCGGCCCGGCGAAGCGCTCCACTTCGCCCTCCAGCAGCTCCCAGCACTCCTTTACGTCAGAATAGCTCGCGTTTATCCACGGATAGTCGGGGAACTCGCTGTACGAGTGGAAACCGAACCTGAGCCAATCCTTTGCCGCCTGGAACTCGCCTTTCCAGATGTCTGGCATATCCTTCAGCGTGAATTTCGCAGAGTCCATGCCGTAGAAGAAATCCCCGCGGTAGAAAATGTTCATCTGGACCTTAAGCCCATACTTCTCGTGCGCCTCCCTGAATGCCGCGAAATAGAAGTGGTCCCAGATGGACTTCGGCCTGTCCCTCGCGAGATCCTGGAAGCAGAAGATCACGTCGTCAATGTAGAACGCGGCGCGCTTCCCGGGGATTCTTTTCGTGCGCCGCTCCTCAACGTCGGACATCGTCGGGCCGAGTTCCCGGCAGGCCGAAAGCCGTGCGGACTTTGCGGCCTGCACTGCCGGATCTTCCTGGCGCACCGTGCGAATCCCATCTGCCGCCATCCCGCCGGTCTTGTCCGCCACGCAACCGGCCAACGCGGCCCCGGCGCCAACTATGAAGTCTCTGCGTTTCATCATTGTCCCCCTATCCAAATTTTCCGCCGATTATACCACAAAGCCGAGACGGGGCGAATGCAATGTAGTATAATTCGCGGAATGGACATCAATGTGAAAATGAGGCTCGCCGAATATGCGGACTTGTACGAGACTGCCGATTTCCTTGACGGAGACCCTTCCTGGTTCATGCATCAGGTTTGCGGAGAGCAGAACAGGGAGGCGATGGCGTTTGTCGCCTCGTGCCTCAGCTTCGGGAGCAGGGCCCAATTCATGCCGAAGATACAGTGGCTGCGCGAACGGGCCGACGATGACATCGCGGGGTGGCTGGCAGGCGGCGGATTCGAGAAGGATCTTCCGTCCGATTCGCAAAAATGCTTCTATCGCTTCTTCACCAGCGCAACGATGAACTCGTTCCTTCGCGCGTACCGCCGCCTTATGGACGAACACGGATCGCTCGGCGATTATGTGAAGTCGAATGGCGACGGATCCGGCCATGGCGCAGTGGCGGCGATATGCAGATACTTCTCGGCAAACGGGGGCGGCGCGGTCGTCCCCAAGGATATGCATTCCGCATGCAAGCGCGTGTGCATGTTCCTGTGCGCAGCGGATCTCCGGTAGACCTTGGGCTGTGGTCGGATTTCATTGACCGCAAGACGCTGATCGTCCCGCTCGACACGCACGTGGTCCGGCAATCGCGCAGGCTTGGGCTTCTTGCAAGCTCGTGCGCGTCCATGTGCGCTGCACGACGGCTCTCCGCCTCGCTTGCGGAAGTGTTCCCAGACGACCCCCTGCGCGGCGACTTCGCGCTTTTCGGGTACGGAGTGGCGCACGGCCGCCTGCACGGCGAAAGCTAACCGCGTTCGAGGAACATCCCGGTTCCCGCATGGGTGAACTGGCCCCGGTCATAGGCGAGTGCGCCGTTGACGAACACCTTCTCCATGCCGGTGCAGAAGGAATGGCTTTTCGCGTAGGTTGCGGTGTTGCGGAAATCCGCCTCGCGCCAAATCGCGATGTCGGCATATGCGCCGCTTTCAAGAACGCCTCGGCCCCTGATGCCGAAACGCCTCGCCGGCACGGATGTCATGCGGGCGATGGCCGCCGCATCCGGCGCAGCCTTGGAACTGGCCACGCGGCGATAGAACCCCGGCATCGTCCCATACGCTCGTGGATGCGGATGGTCTTCGCCAAGCGGACCCCACGGCGCCCGCAGGGAGGCGTCGCTGCCCGGCACTATCCACGGCATCGCATATATCCTGTCGAGGTTGTCCTCGCTCATCCCGAAGAAGAAGGCCCCTGTGCGGCACAGATCCTTCCCAAGTATGGTGCAGATCAATTCGCCCGGCGAATCTGTGCGCCCTGCGCCGGACTGCAGTATCTCTGCGACCGTGCGGCCCGGATAATCCCTGTTGTCCTCGTGCCACACGCCGCCGATCATCACGGTAGACCAATCCCTGCCTGACGCGTCGATTTCCGCGACGATCCTTGCCCTCGACGACGGATCATTCAGACGCACCATCTCCGCAGCGGCGGCACCCTCCCCTGCCCAGTCCGGGAAAACGATGTCGAGGTCTGTGCCGGCGGCGCAGAACGGATACCTGTCGCTCCCGAGAATCAGTCCGTCGTCGATGGCGTCCTGCATCTTCTCGAGCACGGCATCGATCTTGTGCCAGTTCCGCCTGCCGCTCGTCTTCAGGTGCGATATCTCGGCGCGGACGCCGGTCGCCCGAACAAGGTCAAGCACCTCGTCGATCGCCTCGATGATCCTGTCGCCCTCGCTGCGCATGTGCGTCGCGTACATGCCGCCTTTCGCGGCGGCCACATTCGCGAGCGAGACGACCTCGTCCGGCGTGGAGTATTTTCCGGGCTGGTAGACCAGGCCTGTCGTAAGGCCCCATCCGCCCTCGTCGAGCGACTGCGCGAGAAGACGTTTCATCCGTTCCAGCTCATCCGCAGTCGCGGCGCGTCCGCAATATCCGACAACCGACGAGCGGAGCGTGTTGTGGCCGATGAACTGCACGGTGTTTATGGACGGGCGGGCAGAGGCCAGCACGGCGCGGTACTCGGCGAGCGAGCGCCAGGCGAGGCGTTCGCCGAGGATGCTCGCCCAGTCGCCCGAAAGCCTTGCCTCGCCATAGCGGGGGGCTATGCTTCCGCCGCACTGGCCGTTTATCTCGGTGGTTATGCCCTGGCTGAGCTTGCTCGGCGCGTCTGGCTCTACCACGAGATATGCGTCGCTGTGGCTGTGCGCATCTATGAATCCGGGCGTGACTACGCAACCTTCGGCATCCACCACCATGTCAAAGCCCGAACGTGCGCCGTCGGGGAATGCGCCCCGGGCCACATCGGAGATCCTGTCGCCTGAAAGGACAACAAATCCGCGAAAGCACTGCCGCCCCGTGCCATCCGCGACAATGCCGTTCTCGATGATGGTGCGCATCACACACGCTTCACCGTGAGCGTGAGGTTCTTGCGGGTGACGACCCTTACTTTCGTTCCGGCAGGGATCGGCTCGCCGGACTCCGCACTCCATTCCGCATCGCCGATGACGACACGCCCGGTCAATCCCGGCTCGATCGCTACGGATACCTCGCCGATCCGGCCGGCGAACTCGTCTGCGAGCGTGCGGCCCTTCCCGTTGTCGCCGAGAAAAACCTTTTTCACGTAGCGGCGCAGCGTCACGAGGTATATTAGCGAAAAGAGGGAGAAGAACGCGAGCTGCCACTTGAAGGAAGGGTTGAACGGATCCGGCAGAAGCAGCACGAAGGCGCCGACCGTCGCCGCAGACAGCCCGAAGAAGAACATCACGAAACCCGGCGTAAGAATCTCGGCGAGCATCAGGCCCGCACCGACATACAGCCACAGCCAACCGACATCAAGAAAATCCATATTGCCTCCTTGCCGCCAATTATACCATTTCCCGAGACGCACAGAATTACAAAATCAGGTCTGACCTGATTTTGTAATTCTGTGCGTCTCGGGGGGAAAATTGACATGCCGCACTGGATTGTGATACCTTGACGCAACCAATGAGTAGGTTTTGCGACAATGGCAAGTCAGAAAAGGAGGCGATGATGAAAGACCGTGGAAGAACCTTTCGCATTGCCGTGTCGGTCGAGCACAGTCGCGGATGGGGACGCCGCGTCTGCGAGGGCGTCTGCTCGTATGCGCAGACGCATCCGGACTGGCGCATCACCATGTTCGACGGCATCTTGCCGTCAGTCGGCGATTTGAAGGCGTTCGACGGCTTCCTCTGGAGCGTGAGCGACGCGCGCACCGCCGAACGGCTCCTGTCGACGGGACGCCCGATCGTCAACCTCATGGTCGATGGACGGTTTCCGGCGACTGTGCAGGTCGGGGCCGACCATGTTGCCTGCGGGGAACTCGTGGTGCAGCACTTCCTCTCGCGCTATTTCCGCCATTTCGCCTTCTGTGGCTGGCAGGGACTCGTGTTTTCGGACGTGCGCCTTGCCGCCTACCGCAAGGCATTGGCTCGTGTGCATTTCGACTGCTCGGCCTACCTGACGAAAGCGCAGGACAGGAGGCATCCCCTTCTCCATGACGTTCTGCACGAGCGGTTCGCGCTGCCGGCGGACGCGGCGGCGATTGCGCGGTGGCTTCGGAAACTGCCCAAGCCGGTTGCGGTCTTCTGCGCAAACGATCTCCGTGCGTGGCAGCTCTCCGAGATCTGCTGGCGGGCGGGGCTGTCCGTGCCGAATGACGTGGCGATCCTGGGCGCGGACAACGACATCGTGCCATGCCTGCTGACGAGTCCGTCCCTGAGCAGCGTCGATACGGGGACTTTCGAGACGGGACGCCGTGCGGCGGAGGTGCTGGACGAGATCCTGCACGGCACGCGCACCGCCGGCGGCTCGACCGTTCT
>SAMEA104315424__coassemble_756_pt1 | contig 19568 bp, 13 predicted proteins | sample SAMEA104315424__metabat2_low_PE_034 | metagenome-assembled genome bin SAMEA104315424 (sample SAMEA104315424) | gut metagenome | biome: Monkey gut; feature: monkey-associated habitat; material: faeces | place: China | collected 2013 | reverse complement strand
CTTGATCCCCTGACGGACGCCTCCGACTCCGACCCCGACGGCGACGGTCTCGCCAACCTGCGCGAATACGCGCTCGGCACGTCGCCCGCATCGTCCGACACGGACGGCGACGGGCTTTCGGACCGCGAAGAGGTCGGCTGGTGGGAATATGCCGATTCCCTTTCCCTGCCGGAGTTCGACATGTCCGGCGGCACGAACCTCCTGTCGTCCACGCGCAGCTACTCCGGCGGCACGTTCGTCGTCCCCCTGCCGTTCTCGTTCCGCTGCGCGGGATACGTGCATACCAACATCACCGTCGGCGTCTGCGGCATGGTCGGCCTCATGTCGGACAGGAACGCCAACTCCTCATTCTCCGTGCCGTCGGGCAACGGCGACATGGAAAGCACCCGCATCAGCTCCTTCCATACGGCCGTCGCCGCGTACTGGGACGGCCTGTACGCGGCGGCGGACACGGACGCCCGGATAACCGTTGCCGACGTCGAGGCGGAGGGCCTCAAGTATGCCGTGGTGCAATATTCGGGCATCCGGCTCTATGCGCAGCGGAACAATCCGACGTGCGTGGCGACGTTCCAGGTCATTCTCCCGCAGTCGGAGGCGAACACGGTCTATGTCCGTTACGTGAGCCTGTACGACGGCTTCGACGGATCGGGCGCGACCATCGGTGCGCAGCTTCCGGACCGCGAGCGGACGCATCAGATTTCCTACAACACGGCCGGCGCAATCACGAACGGAATGGTGCTCGCCTACCATTTTGGAACGGGGTCTGATCCGACCGTGGCGGACACGGACGGCGACGGCCTCGGCGACGGTCTGGAAGCGGCAATCGGCACGAGCGCACGCCATGCCGACACGGACGGGGACGGAATGCCCGACGAATGGGAACACGCCTACGGCCTCGATCCGCTTTCCGCCGCCGGGAATGACGGGGCGGACGGCGACCCCGACTGCGACTTCCTCACCAACCTCAGGGAGATGGAATGCGGGACCGACCCGTCCGCCGCCGACACGGACGGCGACGGACTCCGCGACGGCGGGGAGACGGGGTGCATCTTCGCGACAAACGCGATCCCGTGGCTTGTGTTTGACGTGTACGAAGACATCACAGCCGAAATCTCGACCAATTCAAGGCGCTGCGTCAGCCGTGCGCTTCCCGTGCCGCTGCGCATCCAGGGCGAAGCGGTCACGAATCTCACCCTGTCTGCGAACGGGCTTGTGTTCCTGGACAAGGCTGGCTACGTCAATCCGGGCTATTCCACGTCAAGCTCGGATTTCAAATATCCGATAAGCGAAGACGCGCTCGTGCTTGCGCCGTATCTCCAATACGCCCACATCCGCTCCGACGTCGCCGACCGGCAGACCTCCATCAGGTACGGCACGGCCACGCACGATGGCGGGGGATATCTGCTTGTCGAATACCTGAACTCCTTCTACGACACTTCGTCGTCCCGGACGAATTCAATCTCGTTCCAGATCGCGATTCCGACGAACGCCCCCGACCGCGCATACGCCCGGTATGCCGACGTCGCTGGACGGTACATGGACGGGCGCTACGCCAGCATCGGGATGCAGACCTTCGGCGGCAGATGGCTGCACTCGTGGTGCCACCGGACTGCCGGAAAGGTCCGGGACGACCTCGCGCTCATGTTCCTTTTCGGCGCGAACTCCGACCCGCTAAACGCCGACACCGATGGCGACGGCCTCTCGGACGGACAGGAGACCGCAATCGGAACTTCGCCCGCGAAGGCGGACACCGACGGGGACGGAATGCCCGACGGTTGGGAAGTCCAGTTCGGCCTCGATCCGCTTTCCATCGAAGGAGACGACGGCGCGGACGGAGATCCGGACAACGACGGGCTGGACAATCTCAACGAACACGAACTTGGCGCGAATCCGACTCTCGTTGACACGGACGGCGATGGACTCACGGACGGCGAAGAGGCCGTGTGCGTCTCGTTCGCCTCGCCGTTGCCGTGGCTGGAGATATCCCCGATGGCCGAATTGACCGGAGCATTCACAAACACATACGACAATTGCATGAGCGTCGGCCTCCCCGCCCCTGTCACGATCCAGCAGGAAACCGTGACGAACATCACCATCGACGCGAACGGCGTCGTGTACTTCAACAAGGCCGGTTACGCCAATCCCGGATATTCGCGCGGTGCATATGATCTCGAGTGCAGCACCATAGACACAAACTGCTTCACCGTCGCGCCCTACTGGAGCAGTCTGTTCCTGTCGCAGGAGCGCGGTCCCTCGTCGGTAAGACTCGGTACCGCCACAGTCGGCACGAACGGCTACCATGTACTTGAATGCCTGCATCTCTACAGCGGCCATGCGTCTTACGAGACGAACTCCATCTCGTTCCAGATGTCGTTTCCGACCGGAAGGGTCGACAGGATCTCCGTCCGGTATTCAGGCATAGTCGGCGAATGTATGGACGGACGGAACGCCTCCATTGGATTCCAGAGCTTCGGAGCAATGGAAAGCAAGTCCTACTGTTCGTGGGATCGAGGCATGGTCCGTGACGGCATGGGGCTGTCGTTTGTGGTCGGCTACGGCTCCAATCCCGCGAATGCGGACACGGACGGCGACGGCCTTGCCGACAATGTTGAAGTCGCGGATTTCGGCAGTGATCCGCGTCTCGGGGATACGGACGGCGACGGATTGTCCGACCCGGAGGAGATCGCGCTTGGGACATCCCTGCGCAATCCCGATTCCGACGGCGACGGGCTTCTCGACGGCTGGGAGGTCGCGAACGGGCTCAACCCGCTTTCCACGGCCGGCGACGACGGCGCGGAGGCGGACATCGACGGAGACGGCCTCACTAACCTTCAGGAGCAGACCCACGGCGGCAATCCGCGCAGTGCCGACACCGACGGCGACGGGCTGTCCGATGCGCGGGAAGTCCAGCTTGGAACCGGCCTCTCGCTTTCCGACACCGACAGAGACGGCCTGTCTGACGGTCTCGAGGATTCCCTTGGCTTGAACCCTCTTCAGCCGGATTCTGACGGCGATGGCATGAACGACGGATGGGAGTACGAGCACCGCAGTTCTGGATTTGACCCGGCGGTTGACAATGCGACCGACAGCGATCCGGGCAATGACGTCGGGGCAGACCCCGACGGCGACGGACTGACGAACGGCCGGGAGTGCGAATGGGGGACAAGCCCCTCCAATCCCGACTCCGACGGCGATGGCGTGAACGATGGCGAGGAAGTCGGGCAAAACAGCGATCCGACGGATGCGGGCGACGAAGGCAAACCTGACACGCGCATCCCCGTCCCGTTCTGCTTCGGCGACCCAAGCGGCAGCCATTCCGAGAAATACCGCCTTGAAGTGACGCCCGTCTCTGGCGTAGGCACTCCCCCCGCATCGTTCTCGTGGCTCAACGAGAGCTATGGCGAATGTGAGACCAGGATGGCCATGCTCAAGGCGGGGTGGAAGTACGAGGTGCGGCTCTCCCACGCCGGGACGAACGGCAGCGGCAGCGGCTATCCGGACTATGACTATGAACTTGATTGCGGCGGCGGTTCCCTTCCGGACAACGTTATAGTGAATGACCCATCATCGCTCTTCGGAACAGACTACACAAGCACAGGTTTCGCCGGAGCGGGCAAGGTCGCGACGATTACGGTCTATGCGGTCACCGGCGTGGCCATCTGCGATCCGGACGACTCGTCGTGGGCGGAGCTGGATGCGAGCAGAGTGGTGCTTGACGACGAGCCGCTGCGAATCAAGGTCGAGGTTGCTCCGCAGATCAGATCGCCTGCCCAGTGTCGCCAGATGTTCGGCGATTCCGTGACCGTCAAGACGTCAGGGACCCGCCCTGCCGGCGTCGCCGTGCCAATTCCAGACGATGCCGCGATTGTCAGCCTGTCCGGCAAGAGCGAGATTCGCTTGACGAAGACCCGACAGCAGCTGAAGGCCATCGGCCTTTTGCCATCGCAGGACGAAGATGGCGTCAACGAGATGGCGTGGATTGATATTGTGCAAACAGCGGGGCAAAGCCTTGCAGATAGCGAGGCATTCGCCACATTGGGATACGCATTCCGAGGTAAAGCCACTTGTGAGACCTCTGAGACGCTGGACGCAACCCCACCAAATTCTGCGCCATCTGTATCATACATAAAATCAGCTGGTGCTGAAATACTGACCGTGGCATATGGTAATGCGATATCCGACAAGAGACAAATAATGAATCAAGCAGATGTGTTCTACTATTCTGGGCATGGGAACGGAGCAACAGGCGGTATAAACAGCGGATTCACACCGAATCTCCTTGGAGAATACTGGAAACGAGATCTTAACTGTGCAGTAATTGCTGGTTGCTCTGTCATGAACATAGCAGGACATCGTATCAAATCATTTGGAATGGCAACACGTTTCAAGCGATGGATGAGGAATCAAGAAGATCGTTCCGTTGGAGTTCTTTGGGAAAATGCCGCAAACATCATCTTCTTGGGGTACTGCTATACGGCACCGTTGGATAGTCAGGGTGCAGTTGATATTGCCTCGGATTTTGCAACGAATGTCAAGGGAGGCAAAGACTTCTTGCAGGCATGGAAAGAGGCAAATGACAGGAACGCAGGACGGAATGCCTGTGCGATTGATTGTACTTCTATTCCGCATAGATTTTGGTACTGGGATGAAACTTCCGGTAGGCCAGTATGGACACAAGTGGACAAAGGAACAACATCATGGTGAAGATTGTTACATTAACCGCATTGCTTACGACTGCTGTTGGCATTGCCGAACCGTTGACAAATGCGACATCGTTGGTCGGTATCGCCCTGACGGCAAACGAGGTTCTTAGATTGCCCTCTTGTGACGCATCAACACCGGATACAGTGTTTCTTGGTACTGTTAAGGCACTTCAGACTGGTAATCTGCGAGAACTGTACTATCACTTTGAGCCAAATTATCTTTATGGCTTAACGGGGTATTGCAATTCTTTAACTGTTCCCGCAGAAACAGTAGCTTCTTTTCGGTCTGTCATGATGGACTCTAATTTCTCAAATATCGTGATTACTGCGTACTCCATATCAACAAGTAATCAGTTTGTCCGAATCACCGCATCGCTGCGGGAAAATTACACAAGCCGGACGTTGACCGAACCATTAACGCTTATGCTCGGCAACAGCACAAATGGCTGGAAGGTTGTCGCCTATGACGATGACAAATGGGACGAGTAGCATGGGCAGAGGGATCCGTCAACACGGAAGCGGCGGCGGTTGGTATAATACGCGGCGTGAACCATGCCGCTGGGAAATGGAGATTCGGTCGAGCGGGAGTCCAACCTCCCGCATGGCATCCGGCGGTTGAGGACAACCGCCCTCCCGTGCATTGCGCATTTCAAGGAAATCGCACTCGTCAGACCCACTTATTTTGCCGTCAACCGTTCAAGGGCCTTTGACGACGCTTCCGCGATTGCCCCGAACAGCGATCTTCCGTGCGCATCCATGGCGACCACGCACGGGAACGCCTCCATGCGGAACGCCCAGCACGCCTCAGCCGCGCCCCATTCCTCAAGGAAATGCACTCCGCACACATCCTTCACGCAGTCCGCCGTAAGCGCCGCCGCGCCACCGACCGCCTGGAGATACACGCAGCCATACTTTTCGCAGGCGGCGAGGGTCGCCCCGTCCATGCCGCCCTTCCCGATTATGAGGCGCACCCCGCTTTCGCGTATGAAGTCCGGCTCGTACGGGTTCTCCCGCACGCTCGTGGTCGGGCCCGCCGCCACCACCTTCCATTTGCCGCCCTTCTCGACGACAACGGGGCCGCAATGGAACAGCGCGCCATTCCTGAAATCAACCGGGATCCGCCCCCCATCCGCGAAATGCTTGTGGAACCTGTCGCGCCCCGTGTATACAACGCCGGACACCAGCACCGTATCCCCGGCGACGAGTCCGCGCACATCCTTTTCCGTGAACGGATAAGCAAGCCTCTTCACGACGCGACCTCCCTGCCAAACCTGATAGTACGCCTGCGCAACGCCCAGCACATGTACGCGACAGTGACGAAGAAACTCGCCGGGACGCGAGGCCGGCTCCCGATCTTCACGCCCAAAAGCGTTGTCTTGCCGCCAAGCCCCATCGGACCTATGCCAAGGGAATTCGCCTCCTTGAGCAGTCGTTCCTCAAGCTCGGCGAGTTCGCCGCACGGATTCCTGTCCCCGAGGGCGCGGAGCAGCTGATGCTTCGCCTCCTCGAAGCCGCCCGCGCGGTCTCCGCCAACGCATACTCCGAGGATTCCCGGCGCACAGCCGTATCCCTGCGCCCTGTGGACGGCGTCAAGCACGCACTTCCGCACCCCCTCAAGATCTCGCCCGGCGCCGATCGATGCATCCGGCAGGGAATACTGCCGGCTCATGTTCTCCGAGCCGCCCCCCTTCATCAGCAACGTGACGGCCGGGGCTGATTTCACGCCATCTGCGGAAATGTAGTGGATCACCGGCGCACCATCGCAGACATTCGAATCCACCGATGCCCCGGTGACGGGATCTATCGTATTGCGCCGCAGCCATCCCATCCCGGTGGCATGGACTACGGCATCCTTTATCACCGAGGGCGTCACTTTGCTGCGCAATCGCTCATCGACGAAGAACGTGAGGGTGCCGGTATCCTGGCACATCGGGGTGCCATTGCGCCGCGCAAGCCCGGCGTTCTGAAGAAGCGTCCCGAGGATCATGCGGGCGGAAGAGCCCTTCGCCTCGCGGAGCGATGCCGCCTTCAGCGCGTCAAGGACGTCTTTCGAGAGCGAACTCGACGTCCTGCGTATGAGTGACGCAATCCTTTTTTCGATTTCCATGGCTGGGCATTATACCAAAGATTGCGGCATGCGCGAGGTCACTCGTACCTAAGGCAATCTATCGGATTGAGCTTAGAGGCGCGGTATGCCGGATAGAACCCGAAGAACAGGCCGACGAGCGACGAGAAGAGGAATGCGCCGAACGCGCTCGACCACTCGATGAGGATTGGCCAGTTCTGCAGGTTGCCGATCAGCTTCGCGCCGCCCACCCCGACGGCCACGCCTATCGCCCCGCCCACGGTGGAGAGCACCATCGCCTCAAGTATGAACTGCCAAAGGATGTTCGCCGGGGTCGCCCCGATCGCCATTCGCAGGCCGATCTCCCTGATGCGCTCCGTCACGGATACGAGCATGATGTTCATTATGCCGATGCCGCCCACAAGGAGGGAGATCGCGGCCACTGCGGTAAGCAGTATCGTCATCAGGTTCGAGACTGATCCGATTGTGTTCATGATCTCCGTCGTGTCGCGCGTCTCGAAATCGTCGTCCTGATAGTCCGCAAGCCTGTGCCTCTGCCGGAGCAGCGCCGTTATCTCGCGCTTCGCCTCGTCAAGGTCGTCCATCGAATACAGCGAGAGGTTCATCATGTTTATCGACTTGAACGTCGATCTCTGCAGCACCCTGCCAACGGTCGTGTACGGAGCCATCACGGTATCGTCCTGATCCTGCCCCCACCCGTTCGCGCCCTTCGTGGCAAGTATGCCAACGACCTTGAACGGCATGCCCTTTATGCGGAACGTCTTACCGATCGGATCCTCATCCCCGAAAAGGTTCTCCTTCACGGTGTTGCCGATCACGCATACGCGCTGGTACATGCGCTCCTCCTCCTCGGAGAAGAAGCGGCCCTCGCTTACGCCCCAGTTCCGTATGTCCGGCATATCCGTAGATACGCCACTCACGCGGCTCTGCCAGTTCTTGCCCTGGTATATCATCTGGCACGTCACGTTTACCGTAGGCGATACGGCCGCGACAAGGTGCGACAGCTCGCGCTTGATCGCCCTCGCGTCCTTGGCGGTCATTGTCTGCCCCTGCCCCATTCCAGTGGAGACGGCATTGCGGTTGCGCCTCTCCGGGAACACCATGATGAGGTTGTTGCCCATCGACGATATCTCCTGCACCATCATGGTGGACGCGCCCTTGCCTATCGCAAGAACGGCGATGACGGCGGCGATGCCCACGATGATGCCGAGGCACGTGAGGAGGGAGCGCGTCTTGTTACGCACGATCGCAAGCAATGCGACCTTGAATATCATCAGGAAATTCATGCCGTCCGCTCGTCCTTGATCAGGTGCCCGTCACGCATCACGAGATGGCGCTTCGCGTACGCCGCGATGTCATCCTCGTGGGTCACCATCACGATGGTTATGCCCTCGTTGGACAGTTCCGTAAAGAGGTTCATTATCTCCACCGACGATTTCGTGTCAAGGTTGCCGGTAGGCTCGTCCGCGAACAGCACCGGCGGCTCGTTCATCAGCGCGCGCGCGATGGCGACGCGCTGCTGCTGCCCGCCGGAGAGTTCCGCCGGTGTGTGGGTGCCGCGTCCGCCAAGCCCGACTCGCCTGAGCAGCTCGACCGCGCGCCGCCGCCTCTGCGAGCGGGAGAGGCGGCCGAGGTATATGTCGGGAAGCTCCACATTCTCGATCGCGCTCGTGCGCGGCAGGAGGTTGAAGTTCTGGAACACGAAGCCGAGCTTCCTGTTGCGGATTATCGCGAGTTCGCGCCTGGTGCGCCTGGCGACCTCAACGCCGTCCAGCAGATAGCTGCCTGATGTCGGCACGTCGAGGCACCCCAGTATGTTGAGCATCGTCGACTTTCCGGAGCCGGAGGCCCCCATGATGGCAACGAACTCCCCGTTGTCAATCTTGAGCGAAACCCCGTCCAGCGCCGCCACTGGCTCCTCGCCGACGGAATATATCTTCCTGAGGTCCCTTATCTCTATCAAACTGCTCACTGCGTCTCCAGGCAATGGCTATGCCACGGCGGCCGCATCCATCTCGGCGCATATCGCGCGGGCCGCCGCCGCCGGATCTGGCGCACCGAGTATCGGACGCCCCACGACGAGGTGCGTCGCGCCGTCCCTCACGGCGTCTGCGGGCGTGGCAACCCTCTTCTGGTCGCCTACGGACGATCCGGCCGGACGCACGCCCGGCGTGACAAAGAGCGTTCCCGCCTTGAGCATCTTCGACAGTTCGCCCACTTCCTTCGGCGAACACACGAGCCCGTCCGCACCGTTCGCCGTGGCGAACGACGCCATCGCCTTCACCTGATCCGCCGGTGAGCGCCCCTGGATCCCGATGTCCTCAAGGTCACTCCGGTCAAGCGATGTAAGCACCGTAACGGCAAGTATCCCCGGCGCCGCCTCTCCGAACTCCGCTGCGGCATCGTGCGCGGCGGCGATCATCGCCTTGCCGCCAACCGAATGGATGGTCATGAGGTCAACCCCAAGCCTGCCCCCCGACCGCACGGCTCGCTCGACGGTGCGCGGGATGTCGTGGAACTTCAGGTCGAGGAACACCTTCTTGCCGAGATCCTTCACGGCCTTCACCACATCGGGACCCTCCGCAGTGTAAAGCTCCAGCCCTATCTTGTAGAAGCCTACGCCATCGCCGATGAGCCTGATCTTCTCGACCGCCTCGGCCCTCGTCTGCACATCCAAAGCCACAATGAGTTCCGCCATCATCCATTCCTTTCACATACGAAAATTTCGCGTAATTATAGCACAGAAGCCGCTGAGTGAGATCAGGGTTCTTCGGGCTTCAGGTACCGCAGCAATTCGTCGAAGCGGTTGATCTTCACGGTATAGCGGCTTTCGCGCAGATGGCCGAAGCCGAACGTGCAGAACGCGGTCTTTACGCCTGCCGCAAATCCGCTATCCATGTCTGTCCAATTGTCGCCCACCATCCAGTCGTGAGACGAGAGCCTGTGCCCCCCCATTCGCGACGCGCATTCGCGCAGCGGCATGCCCGAGGGCTTCATCTCGGCGCAATCGCCGCCGGCGATGACCGCATTGCCGAAGTATCGCAGGATTCCGTAGTGCGCCAGCAGGTCGCGGGCGGCGAAGTTCGGCTTGTTCGTGCTGACGCCCATGAGCCATCCCCGGTCGGCGAGTTCCGCAAGCGTACTCCGCACCCCCGGATAAAGCGTCGTCTCATCCGTCATGTGCGCCCGGTAGTTCGCGCTGAACTGTGGCCACAATTCATCGAAACGTCCCGTCACCTCCGGGATGGCGTTCTCCAGCAGGTGGCGCGCTCCGCAGCCGACGAAGCCGATGACGGCATCCTGGGGCAGAGGCTTCAGCCCGAGATCCACCCGCGTGAAGTTGACCGCGCTCGCGAGATCGGCGCGCGAGTCGAAAAGCGTTCCGTCAAGGTCAAAGAATACCGCGTTCATTTCTCAAGTTGGTAGGTTGTAGGTTTCAGGTTTTAGGTTTCAGGTTTCAGCAGACGCCCAAAAACGCCGGGTTCGCGGGAGGACCGCAATTCATTGCGACCGTTGGCACGACACCTCGGATTCGCCGCCACAAATCATCGAATGCCTAAATTTTAAAATGCAATCGTAAATCGTAAATCGTAAATTCCCAAAAGGATTCAATCGCCGGCCTCAAGGGACGGGGCCACGTCTGCGACAAGCGCATCTGTGCCTGTCAGCTCGCGCCGATAGCACGCAAGGCCTGCTATCATTGCGGCGTTGTCGCCGCAGTACTTCGGCTTGGCGAGCATCAGCTCCACGCCAGCCTTGTCCGCGACGCTGCGCAAGGCCTCGCGCAATGCGCCGTTGAGCGACACGCCTCCGCCGACTATCAGCGAACGGTAGCGGCCATTGCGCAACGCATGCGCCGTGCGGTCGGCAAGCGACGAGACGATTGCCCTCTGGTAGCTCGCGCATATGCGTGGAATCTCGTCGGACGGGATGTCGCCCTTCTCCGCCCGCACGTTCCTTGCGTAAGTGAGCAGCGACGTCTTAAGCCCGGAGAAGGATGTGCACAGATCGGCATCGAGTCCGGCAAGCGCGGCGGTACCGGGCCGGGGACGCACCTTCGGGAACTGGATGTAATCGTCCCCTTCGTACCTCTTCGCCTCGCGGTCTATTATCGGCCCGCCCGGATAGCCGAGACCGAGAAGCTTCGCGGCCTTGTCGAACGCCTCTCCGGCGGCGTCGTCAAGCGTCTGTCCGATGATCCTGTACGTGCCGTACGCCGGCATGTCCACCCAGCTCGTGTGGCCTCCCGAGACCGCCAGGCCAAGGGCCGGCATGCGATCTTCGGGCGCGATGCCGGTTTCAAGAAACGGCGTGTGCAGATGGGCCTCGATGTGGTTTATGCATATGAGCGGCACGTTCAGCGAAAGAGCAAGTCCCTTTGCCGCGTTCAAACCAACGAGAAGCGCGGGGGCGAGGCCCGGACCGTACGTCACGGCGACGGCATCGACGTCTCCAAGCCCGTTGACGGAGCCGTTCGACACGGCCTCGGAGACTGCCGCCGAAACGACCCCGGATATCTTCTCCACGTGCGCCCGCGAGGCTATCTCAGGCACCACGCCGCCCCATGGCTGGTGGAGCTTGATCTGCGTGTAGACCACATTGGACAGCACCTTTGTCCCGTCCTTGACGATGGCACACGCCGTCTCGTCGCATGAACTCTCAATGCCAAGCACATTCATGACAGCACCGCCTCACCAGAACTTCCACCAGGACTTCTTCACCGGCGTAACCCCGCCGGACTCCATGTAGAGATCCTTCATGCGCTTCGCCCCGGCGACATCGGGATCGACCATCGGCTCCTGTGTGCGAAGCACAAGCTCGTCGGGAAGGCTCCAGAACACTGTCCGAAGGAACTGATCCTGCGTCGCCCGGTGCAGCACCACAACCTCACCGTTGGGCATTACGGATATCTTCGGGTCGGTGATCCTCAGCAGCACTCCGAGATCCGTGGTCCGCCACATCTTCCCGTGCTCGTCGTGCGCCTTCAGGAAGAGGTGCTCGCGCTGCCCGCGCGTCCAATAGGCGATTTCGAAGACGCGCTTGAGCCCCGGCCTGTTGGAGAACATCTGCATGGCGCCGCCGACGCGCATCCCGGGCACGACGTCGAAGCTCACGAGCGACGACTCGAACCTGGCCCCGTCATGCACAAGCACGGCGCGGGCGAGGTAGCGCATCGGCTCCTTGAGGTCGAAGTGGTTTCCGATGAACGTCTCAAGCTTCTGCCCCTCGGACGAATGCAGGAGGAACGGCGCGACAAACGGCTTCTTGCCGATGCGGTCCCTTGAGGCCATGTCCGATGCGCGGTAGAGCTCAAGCCTGAAGATGTCCGCAGACCCAGGCTTGCCCACGTCTATGGAGTCTGCGCTCGAATTCGCCACGTCGACAACAGCGCGGATGCGCTCGCCCACTATGTACTCCCTGCGATCCGGCACAAGCTTCACGGATATCTCGGTCGGGGCCGCCGCACCGAACAGGCGAAGCGACAGCGCAGCCGCGAGAATGGCAAATGCTGATTTCATATGACGGCTCCTCTCATGGTTCAACCTCAAGCCCATCGTAGGCGGGCGAGATGTGCGGCGGAAGCTCCCCAAGGTAGTCCGCATGGGAAATGTCGTGGCACATGTGTACGAGCAGCCCCCTCTTCGGCGCGATGCGCTCCATGTACCCAAGGTTCCTGTCGAGCGTAAGGTGCGTGGGATGTTCCCGCTTGCGCAGACAGTCCAGCACCATCAGATCCACGCCCTTGAGCAGGTCTACGGCCTCGTCCGGCAATGCGCTGCAGTCGCTCGCGTACCCGATGCGGGTACCCGCGCATTCCAGAAGGTACCCGTACGTCTTCGGCCCGTGCGGAACCTCGAACGGAGTAAGCGTGACGTCGCCGATGGAGAACGTCCCTGAAACCGGAACGAACTCAACCATCGGACGGAACAGCCCACGGTCGTTCGCCTTGCACGAAATGTATGGGAATATGTGGCGCATCGCCTCTATCGTCTCCGCGGAGGCGAAGCACTTCATCGGCTTGCCCACGATGCGGAATGCGCGTCCGTTGGCGCCAGGGGCATCGGGGCTGCACTGCACCTTCTCGCCGTTCAGCGTGTTGAAGCGGCGCACGTCGTCGAATCCGGCTATGTGATCCATGTGCGCATGCGTAAGCACCACGGCATCGACCCTCGATATCCCGAAGTCGATGCACGATTCGCGCATCTCCGGCGGCGTGTCTATCAGGAACGCCGTTGCGTCCGTGCTTACGTGCACTCCCGTGCGGCGACGCCTGTCCCGTGGATCCGAAGACGTGCAGACGGGGCACTCGCATCCTATCTGCGGCACCCCGACGCTTGTTCCGGTTCCAAGAAACTTGATTTTCATCAGGCCTTTTCCGGCATCTTCCCGGTCTTGAAGTACTTCTCGATCTCCTCAAGCGTCCTGCCCTTTGTCTCGGGCAGGAAGAACGCCGCCGCAATGAAGTAGACGACCGTGAAGCCGGCGAGGCAGAAGAATACCGACTGGAAGCTCGTCGCCGCAACCCATGTCGGGAAGACCGTCGCGATAAGGGCGGAAACGCCCTGGTTGATGATCATCGCTATCGACATGCCTGTTGCGCGGATGCGCGTCGGCATGAGTTCGGAGAGCGCAAGCCACACGCAGACGCCAGGCCCTACTCCATAGAACGCAATGAACATGAAGAAGAACAGCGTCGCGATGAGGCCCGTCACTGGGCCGGGCTGGATCCAGCCGTGCGAAATCGCAAGGAATGTCGCGCCGACGCCGCAGAGGCCCGCAATAATGCCAGACGTCCCCATCTTCAGGAGGAACTTGCGTCCCTTCTTGTCCACGAGCGTACAGGCGATGATCGTCATGACCATGTTGACGACCTTGATTGCAAGGTCAGACCAGTTCGCGAATGCACCCTGAAGACCCGTCTTCTGGAAGATGTCGACCGAATAGTTGAGGACGGAGTTGATTCCCGTAGTCTGGTTGCATGCGAGAATGACTATCGCGAGGCAGAACGGGTAGATGTACTTCCTCTGGAAGAGCGTATCCTTCGATGCGGCATTCCTCGCCTTTTCGGCTGCGGCCGCCTCGTCCGCCGCGATCATCTCGTCCAGGATGACCTTAGCCTTCTCCGGCCCGTTGTTCGCCGCAAGCGAATCGAGTGCCTCCGCCTTGCGCCCCTGCTTGTAGAGCCAACGCGGCGATTCCTTGAGCTTGAATGCTCCAATGAAGAGGATAAGGCCCGGCACGGCCGAACACCAGAAGATCGTCTGCCACGCCGTCGTCTTGGACGCCGCCGAGACCGTCTCCGCGTCCGCCGCGCCAACAAGCGTCGTGACGACCAGGCCAATCACCGCCGCAAAGACAAGGCCGATCGTGAGGAGCAGCTGGAACATGCCAGTTCCCTTGCCTCGGTTGTCGGAATCAAGGCACTCGGCAAGGTACATCGGCACCACGACGCCGACGAGACCTGCGGACGCGCCCTGAAGACCGCGTCCAATCGTCATCAGGATGAAGTTGCCGCCCTCGAAAAGGCCGGACGCGCAGATTACGGGAATCGAAAGCGTAAAGAAGAGCGCCGAAGCGATGATGATCTTCTTGCGGCCGAACCATTCGGAAAGCGTACCAGCGAATAGGGACGAGATGACCGACCCCCATAGAACCGCGCCGACAATAAGGCCGAGTTGGCCCTTCGAGAACGTAGACGTCTTCTCGATGTACGGGTACGCCGCCGCGCAGACGCCAACGTCGATGCCGTAGATGAGCCCGCCAAGGCCCGCCATGACGAGCAGATACCTTGCATAGCGCTTTACACTGTCATTCATTTCCACTGTTCCTTTCATCCATCAATTTGACGATTCCGACTCTGACGACTCTTCCTTGGCGAACACCTTGGGGAATATGCGTTCCGCAAGCTTCTGGCAGTTCTCGAACTCCTCAACCGCCTTGTTCACGAGCTCCTCCACGCGGGCCGGCACTGTCGGCTCGTCCGGGAAGAGGGTGCTCATCGTGAGCGCGGCGCCGAACATCAGGTTAGACCAGTCCTTGAGGCCCACACGAGCTTCGGAGCGGTCCTGCACGAGGCCGATGATCATGTTGTTCAGCATGCCGGGCTGCTCGAAGTAGAATTTCCGCCATGTGACCTTCTCCGGCTTCGGCGCTACGGGGCGATCCTTGAGCGACCTTGCGCGGGGAGTAGGACGCTGGAGCGTGAGCGACTCGGCGTCGGTGGCGGATATCTTCGTCCCCTTCGGGTACTTGCCCATGGTGAACTCGAAGCCCCTGCCGCGCTTTATGAAATGGTCCTGGAGCATCTGCATGCACCGTATCTTGTGGATCTGGTCGTCAACGGCCTGCCTTCCCTCCCGGGTTAGCTTCTCGAAGCCGTTCGTCATGTCGCCCATCTGCCGCATGGCGAAATTCCAGTCCAGACGACGGAGCTCCCTGGCGGCAAGGGCGTCGTACTTCTCCTGCGCCTTGGCAATCTCTCCCTCGGCCTTGGCCCGGTACTCCTCTGCGGCCTTGCGCTTTGCAGCCTCCGCCGCCTCTGCGGCGGCCTTCTCGGCGGCAAGCTTCGCGGCGCGGGCGCGGGCGCGCTCGATCTGCTGCCTTGTGGTCGCCACGAGCGTCGGGGCCTTCTGCCTGATCGCGGCGGCCTTCTTCAGCGCCTGCTCGATCACCTTGAGGGACTTCATCGCCTCGTATTCCTCGACGAGGTCGGAGGTCTGCTTCGCGAGTTTCTCCGCAGACTCGACGCTATCCACCACGGATTTCAGGTCGCGTTCGCCCTTCTGGAGTATGAACATCAGGCAGGCGTTCACCCGTATCTCGGCGGCTCGCAGCGTCCAGAGATCCGTCCAAAGCTGCTGGAACGCCTTCAGCTGGGGCGGATACTCCACCTTCACCTCCGCCTTTGGTTCTGGGGCGGGGGCGGGCTTCGGTGGAGCCTTCGCCCCCTTCGCGTCGCCCTTCTTTGCGGTACTCTTCGCATCCTTCTTGGCGTCAGGCTTGGCCTTCTTGTCTTTCGAGGCGTCGACCTTGCCCTTCGCGTCCTTTGCGGCATCCTTGCCAGCCGGCTTCGCCGAGGCGTCGGCCTTGGCCGCCGGCGCATTCGTGGCCGCCGGTACGGCCGGGGCATTGGTCGCAGCCGCGCCATTTGCCGCCGCAGGAGCGCTGTTTGTCGCCGCGCCCGCCTGTGCGGCGCTTGCCTCGGAGGGGGCGGGCGCGGCCTCGGGCGCGGGCGCGATCGCATTCGCCAGCCGGGCTATCTTCTCCGCCACCTTGTTCGAGTACGCGACGGCATCGGTGTAGTCCTTCGTCTCCGGCGCGACAAGCACCGGCCTGCACACGTCGCGAACCGCAGGATCGAGCATGGCGAGAAACGCATCCGAAGACTTCTTGACTTCCGCCTCGGACTTCCTGCGCTGATCCGAAACCAGCGCCGCGAACTCGGTGGCGCTCTTCATCGTCGAGCGGATGGCCGCCCTGGCCTCGTCCGCCTTGGTGTTCATGAGCGCCATGCGCTCGCGCTCCTCCGCCGCCTTGGAGGACTGTATGTACCACACGAGCCCGCCAGCCACGACGAGAAGCAGCACTACAACGCCAGCCGCGCCAAGCATGATCATCTTTCCGATGGTCATCGCCGGCTTTTCCTCCGGTGCCTCACCATTGTCGACGGAGGCCTCTGCGGAGTCTTCATCACCTTCTACCGCCTCTTCGGCCCCATCTGCTGCCGCCCCAGACTCGTCGACGCCATCTCCGGCGGCCCCTTCCGTCTGGGCGGACTTCTTGAACATCTTCTTGCGCCTGCCCTTCATCACAAGCCTCTTGCCGCCCTTGGCGGGGGCGGACGCCGTGGACGTCTCCGGCTGTGGCGCGCCATCTCCGGCGGCGGCGTCGGCCGCCGCCACCGCCGCAGCCGCGGCGGCCTTGTCGTCTATGGCCACGCCTTCGGCAAGCGCGCGGTTTATGTCGCCGATGCACGCCTCCCACGTCGGATAGCGGTCTATCACCTCCCGCGCCATCATCTTGAGCAGTATCCTGTCCACGGACGCCGGAAGCCCCGGCCTCACTTCGCTTGGCGGCTTGGGGTTCTCCAGGAAGCGCTTCTTCACCACCTCGTTCGGGTCTTCGCCCTCGAACGGGGCAACCCCCGTAATCGCATGGTAGATGGTCGCGCCGAGCGAATACATGTCGACGCGGAAATCAATGGCGCCCTTCCTGACCTTCTCAGGCGCGATGTAGTATGGCGTACCCCATATTTCGTCGCCCTGGTTGTCGTCCTGCATCCCGGCAAGCCCGAAATCCACGATCTTGGCCGCGCCCGTGGAATCGAAAAGGATGTTCTCCGGCTTGATGTCGCCATGCACGAGTCCCTGGTCGGCCGCGCAGGAAAGCCCCTCCGCCACCTGCTTGCACACGCGCATCACGCGCGTGGGGTCGATGCTCTTGCCATGAACCTCCATGAGCCTGTACAGCGAGCCGCCGCCCGCCATCTCCATGGCGATGTACGGCTGCCCGTCCACGATGTCATACGAATATATCTGGGCGATGGACGGGTGTATGAGCCTCGCCGCAGCCTGCGCCTCGCGCCTGAACCGCTCAAGGAACTGAGGGTCTGCGCCGAGGGACTTCAGCATGACCTTCAGGGCGACCTGCCGGTCAAGCATCTTGTCCCTCGCGAGATACACGCCACCCATGCCGCCATGGCCGAGTTCCCTCTCCACGATGAACCGCCCGAATTCGCACGGCGGCTTAAGCATCGTATCCTCGTTCTCGTCGCTCATAACTCTATCTCCTTACAAACTCCAGACTGTCCTTCACTTCACCGGACCGAAATGCCCGCCCGCAAACGGCCAGAACACGCCGGCGGCAACTCCCCGCAGGTTCCTCGCCGGCACCGTTCCCCAGTATCGGCTGTCGTAGCTCGCGGGGCTGTTGTCGCCGCACGCGAAATACTCGCCCGGCCCAAGCTTCACCTCGCCGGACACGTCGGACCTGTCCGCATAGGGGCCGGGATCGAACGGAGGGCAGTTCTCCGGCCTCACGGACTCCATCTTCACCCCGTTCACGATCAGGTACGGCTTTGCGATCTGCACTGTATCGCCGGGAGTCCCGCACATCCGCTTTATGTAGTGCGTACCCTGTACGAGCTTCCTTATGCCGGTCGTGGAGAATATCATCACGTCCCCGACGCGCGGATGCCGGAAGTTCCACAGCCAGCGGTTCACGAAGAGGAAATCCCCGATGCGGCGGTATCCGCACCAGATGCGCTCTCCGGCAACGACGTGGTCGCCATGCCCCTTCCCGCCGATGAGCCTCCCGGTGTTCTCGATGAAGGCATCCGTGGGTATCTTCTCCGTAACGTCGGGCTTCGCCGCGACGCACACGATGAAGTGGCCGTTGTTGTCCGGCCGCACTACAAGAGTACCCGAACACGGCGCCCGGAAATCGACGAACGTCTCGCCGGACACGAGCCACTTCAGCTGCCTGAGCACCGGGGTGCGGTCCCAGACAGTCGCGTCCTGCGGGTTCTTCCGCTCGGACCAGTTGCCGTAGAGCGTAGGGCGCATGGAACCCGTTGGGATGTTGAACGGCTGGTAGAAGTATGCGCGGAACGCCATCGCGACGGATATGGACACCACGAGGATGTCCAGCCACTCCCGCCCGGCGGCAAAGCTCTTCGGCGGATCAAGCTCGCCCAGCAGCTCCGCGCAGCGGTCTGCGTCCTTGCCAGCCCAGGCCTCGTTCAGCGCGGAAAGCTGCGCGGAGAACCGCCCCCCCTCCCGATAGTCGGGAAGATCCTCATGCGACAGCACAAAGACCCTGGCGGCGGAAAGCGTCGCCTTCATTTCCTTGCGCCGTCTGGCCTCACGTGAAAAGGGAAGGTAAAACATTTCGTTGCATTATATCGCAATGGAACGGCGATTTCAAGGCGGCGTCACTTGCAGAACGCCGGGTTCATCCAATTGCCCTTGTTGTAGAATATCTGGACGGGCTTGTCGCCATCGGGATCGGCATCCACTATGAAGAGCGCCTTGTCGCGGGAAGCCACGATGTGCCTGCCGTCCGCCGCCCACGAGGGATCCTGCCAGGTGCCGGGGGAAGTGACCATCCGCGCCGACGATTCGCCGCCGTTCGGCTCGGAGGCCATGATGCTCCACTGCCCGGACTGGAGCGAAGACCAGCACAGCCTGCCGTTCGGGGCCCAGTCGGGATGCGTATTCTGCCGCCCCTTCGTGGTGTAGCGCGTCGACTTGCGCGTGGCCACGTCGCAGATGTACACCTGCGGGTTGCGGGTCTGGTCGGAGACGTAGGCGATCTTGCGGCCATCCGGACTCCAGCAGGGGCTGGACTCCACCGCCGCCGGCGTCTCCGTCATGCGCTTGATCCTGCGCGAGGCGAGATCCATGATGTACAGCTCGGGATTCCCCTGGTAGGAGAGGATGATCGCCACGGACCGCCCGTCGGGCGACGCGGCCGCGCCGGAGGCGCCGTTCTTGAAGAAGCCGAGGCATTCGCGACGCTCCGTCTCCACGTCGATCCTGTAGGAGAGCTGCTTCTCGTGGAGGAAGCCGGTGTAGTAGAGGTCTCTCCCGTTGAACGCCCAGCGGGGGCCTATCGCCGCGCGCCCGTCGTTCGTTATCTGCCTCATGTCCCACCCGTCGGGATAGCACATGTAAAGCTCCGCGTTGTCAGACCCCTTGCGGTTCACGTAGGCGATGCGCTTCGTCGCAAAGCCCTTGCCGCCGTCGGAGAAGCCGTTCACTATCGCGTCGGACATCTTT
>SAMEA104315424__coassemble_735_pt1 | contig 19946 bp, 14 predicted proteins | sample SAMEA104315424__metabat2_low_PE_034 | metagenome-assembled genome bin SAMEA104315424 (sample SAMEA104315424) | gut metagenome | biome: Monkey gut; feature: monkey-associated habitat; material: faeces | place: China | collected 2013 | reverse complement strand
GCGATCAAAGCCAATCGTCATGGCGCACAGCCAGAAAAATCCGGGATAAGGGTGATGCCGCCGATTCCGCAATGCGTTCGGCGAGCGCAGTGCGCCGGGCGCTTACCGTATTGGTCTCTATCGCCTTGGATACGGCCCACGCAGAACCGATGACCATCACCAGTTTTTTCCCGCGGGTGATCGCCGTGTACAGGAGATTGCGCTGAAGCAGCATGTAATGCTGGTTGTGCATAAGCACGATCACCGCCGGATATTCGCTGCCCTGCGACTTGTGTATTGTCGTAGCGTACGCCAGGGACAGCTCGTCCATGTCGCCAGCCGAATACTCCACCGGACGTCCGTCAAAAACGACGACGAGCCTCCTGTCCTCGGGGTCCGCCGACACGATGAACCCCACGTCTCCGTTGAACACGTCCTTGTCGTAGTTGTTCCTGAGCTGCATCACCCGGTCTCCCTGGCGGAACAGCGCAGAGCCCCGCCGCACCGCAGGGCCTTCCGGATTCAGGCGCCGCTGTATGAGGTTGTTGAGATTCTCCGTGCCAAGCAGGTTCTTCCGCATCGGCGAAAGCACCTGCACGTCATGCATCGGATTCATCCCGAATTTCCTCGGGATGCGGTTAGTCATGAAATCAAGCGCGAACGACAGGGCCTTCTCAGGATCGCGCTGCTGTATGAAATAGAAGTCGCTCTCCATTCCCGGCGGCGGCATCTCAAGCCCCTTGCCCTCATTGACATTGTGGGCGTTCCTCACGATGAACCCGGAGTTGTCCTGCCTGAATATCTCCGTGAGACGGGAACACGCGATCTTGCCGGAGGCGATGAGGTCGCGAAGCACGTTTCCGGGGCCCACGCTCGGCAGCTGATCCGTGTCGCCTACAAGTATGACGGAGGCCTCGTCAGGGATGGCAAGCGCTACGTTCTCCATGAGCCTTATGTCGACCATGGACGTCTCGTCGAACACAAACACGTCGCCCGCAAGCCTGTTTCTGGCGTTGTACGTGAATTCGCGCGTCTTCGGGTTGTACTTTAGGAGCCGGTGCAGGGTCTGCGCCTTTGTCTTCGTGGACTCCGAAAGCCGCTTCGCAGCCCTTCCCGTAGGTGCGGCGGTGACGACGCGGATGGCGGAATGCCCGGCGGCGCCTTTCCTTGCCTGGTATATGTCGACGAGCGCACGGACGATGGTGGTCTTTCCGACCCCAGGGCCTCCCGTTATGATGCTTACCTTGTTCACGAGCGACGCGCGCACCGCCCGGTCCTGGGCTGGCGCAAGACGGAAGCCCGTGGACCTCTCCCACCATGCCACGGCCCGATCCGCATCTATCGGCTTGAATGATGTAGGTGCGCAAAGCATCCGACGAACCTTTGACGCCACGTTGCATTCCGACCTGTACAGTTCTGAAAGGTATATTCTGCGCGGCGCCTCCGCGGCGCCGCCAACATGTTCGGCCACGATGCGCCCGTCGAGTTCCTCTTCTTTAAGGGCTTCGGACAGCCTCTCCACAGCTATGCCCACAAGTTCGTTCGCCTGGAGGAGAAGGTCAGGCTCCAGCGTCCAGCAGTGGCCGCCGTCTTCCGCCTCGGTACGAAGCGTGTGGATCAGCGCGGCGCGGGCGCGCTGCGGCGCATCCTTGGCCATGCCGAGCGACATTGCGATCTTGTCAGCAGTGGCGAACCCTATGCCCCAGATGTCGCGGCACAGTCGGTACGGATCCGATTTTATTATGGCGATCGTGTCCTGCCCGTACCTGCGGTATATGTCAACCGTCTTCGAGACGGATATGCCGTAGGTCTGCGTGAAGATCATTATCTCACGCATGGCGACACCCTTGTCCCAGCTTGCCTTGATGCGCTGTGCGCGCGTCTTGCCGATCCCTGGGACCTCGGTCAGGCGGGATGAGAATCGGTCGAGGACATCTAGCGTATTCTCGCCGAACTTTGCGACGATGCGCTTCGCATACTCCGGCCCCACCCCGGATATCAGTCCGGACGCAAGGTAGCGTTCCATTCCCGAAGCCGAATGCGGCGTTGCGCAGGCTATGGACGAGGCCTTGAACTGTCGTCCATGGACCTTGTCCATGACCCACTCTCCCGTGGCGCGGATCTCCTCCCCTTCCCACACGGCCCCGCATAGGCCGACGGCCACCGCCTCCCTGGGCCTAAGCCTGAATGCGCCATCGCCATCACAAGAAACCCGAAGCACGGAATATCCCGTCTCGGGGTTGCGGAACACTATGCCCACCACCGTGCCGTCAAGCGTTTCAAGCGGTGCATCCGCCATCATGCCCTCAAAGCGGCTTTGCCTCTGTCCAGAGCTTCTCAAGGGCGTAGTAGGCCCTCGCCTCTGGCAGGAAAACGTGCAGCACTATATCAACATAGTCCACCACGATCCAACCGCTTGCCGGGTCGCCGCTTGTGCGGAACGAATCCACCCCTGCTTCCTTCATGGCAGACTGCACTCCGGCCACCAGGGCTTTCAGATGTGGGGCGGCGGAGCCTGTGGCGATGACGAACGCATCGGCGAACCCAGACACGCCGCGCACGTCATAGGCCTTCACATCCACCGCCTTCTTGTCCTCAAGGGCGGCCTTTATTATCCCTACCTGTTCTTCAACTGTCATTTTTTCCTCGCACTACCTTGCAGGAGAGGGGTGACCTTCACCTTCTCGACTATCTCCGCAGCGACTTCCGGATGGGCCTTGAGGAACTCCATCGTGGCCATGCTGCCCTGCCCCAGCTGCTCCGTGCCATACGATATCCAGCTGCCGCGCTTCTCCACTACGCCGCGAGCCAATGCGGCATCAAGCACAGACCCCTCCCACGATATGCCGCAGGAATAGAGTATGTCGAACTCGGCCTCGGTGAAAGGCGGCGCAACCTTGTTCTTCACGACCTTCACGCGAGTGCGGTTGCCGATCACTGTGCCGCCCGGATCCTTGATCGCGCCAATGCGCTGCACCTGCAGGCGGCACGAGGCGTAGAACTTCAGGGCCTTGCCGCCGGGAGTGGTCTCGGGGTTGCCGAACATCACGCCGATCTTCTCGCGCACCTGGTTAGTGAAGATGCAAAGGGTCTTCGTCTGGTTCAGCACGCCCGTGAGCTTGCGCATCGCCTGCGACATCAGACGGGCCTGCAGGCCCATGTGCGAGTCGCCCATGTTGCCGTCTATCTCGGCCTGGGGCGTAAGCGCGGCAACGGAATCGACGACAATCACGTCGAGAGCTCCGCTCTTGCAAAGCTGTTCGCATATGGACAGGGCCTCTTCGCCCGAGTTAGGCTGCGAGACGATGAGGTCATCAAGATTTACGCCGATCTTCTTGGCATAGCCGGGATCGAGCGCGTGCTCCGCATCTATGAACGCCGCCACGCCCCCATTCTTCTGCGCATTCGCCACGACGTGCAGCGCGAGCGTCGTCTTGCCGCTCGACTCCTGTCCGTAGCATTCGACAATGCGCCCGCGCGGAAGGCCTCCCACGCCGAGCGCAAGGTCCAGCGACAGGGCGCCGGTCGAAATGACGGGGATATCCGCATGGGCATGCTCGCCGAGCTTCATGATGGAAAGCTCGCCGAACTCCTTGCGGATCTGCGAAAGCACCGCATCGAGCGCCGTGTTGCTCTTCTTTACGACCTCTGCCGCCTTCTCTTTCTTGTCAGACTTGTCTGCCATGTCACTCTCCTGGACCTATGAAGTTTGCACCCGTTGCGGAATCACGCCTTCCCGCCGAAGAAATAGCGGTTCGCATTGTTGAAGGAAATGTCGGAAACGATCTTGCCGAGCCATTCGATGTCGTCCGGGATCTCGCCGCGAGCGACCTCCTCGCCAAGCTTCGCGCAGAGTATGCGGCGGAAGTATTCATGGCGCGTATACGAAAGGAACGAACGCGAGTCCGTAAGCATTCCGACGAAGTTGCCGAGGCAGCCGAGCGCGGACAGAGCCTCTATCTGCTTCTTCATGCCATCCTTCTGGTCAAGGAACCACCAGGCGCTGCCAAGCTGGAGCTTGCCGCGGTCCGGACCTTTCTGGAAGCATCCCATCAAGGTGGCGAGCATCTCGGTATCCTTCGGATTCAGGGAATAGAGGATGGTGCGGGGAAGGGAATCCTCCTGCTCGAGACGGTCGAAGAGACGCGAGAGCGACTCGGTCACCGACCAGTCGCCTATGCAATCGAAGCCGGTATCCGGACCGAGAAGGTTGAACATCCTGGTGTTGTTGTCGCGAAGGCAGCAATAGTGGAGCTGCGCCGTCCAGTTGGCCTTTGCGTCGGCCTTCAGGCCTTCGAAAAGCCATGCGCTCTTAAACTTCAGAGCCTCTTCAGGGGTAGCGGACTTGCCTCCGCGAAGCTTCTTGAATATCCTGCGGAGATCGGCCTCCGTGTACGGGGCGGCGAACACTTCGGTGATTCCGTAGTCGGAGATTACGCATCCCGCCTTCTCGAAGAATGCATGGCGCTTGGCCATAGCCTCCTGGAAGTCGTCGTACGTCTTCACCGGCATGCCGGCAGCGGCGGCAAGCTTGTCCATCCATGCGTTCCATGCCTTAAGGTTCTCGATCTTCGAGGCCTTGTCCGAACGCCACGCCGGCAGGATCTTCGTGCCGAAGGGCTTCTTTGCGATGGCAATGTGGTATTCAAGGGAATCAACGGGATCGTCAGTGGTGCACACGACGCGGACATTGGACTTCTTCATGAGTCCACGAGCGGAGAACCCCGGCTTCTTCATCTGCGCGTTGCACTTCTTCCATATCTTCTCGGCCGTTGCGCCGCAAAGGCGGTCACCGACGCCGAAATAGCGCTTCAGCTCAAGGTGCGACCAGTCGAAGAGCGGATTCTTCACGAGGACTTCCATGGTTTCGGCGAACTTCACGAATTTGTCGTGCCAGGGGGCGTCGCCCGTGACGAACCGCTCGTCGATGCCGTTCGAGCGCATCTGACGCCACTTGTAGTGGTCGCCGCCCAGCCACACCTGCGCAATGTCCTCCCATCGCTTGTCCTCGGCGATCTCCGACGGCGGCAAATGGCAATGATAGTCTATGATCGGCATCTCCTCGGCATAGCCGTGATACAGTTCCTTGGCGGCCTTTGTCGCAAGCAGAAAATCGTCGTTGATGTAGCCCATTGCATTCTCCTTATGTGGTTTGTCCGTAATTATATCACAAAATGAATCCAACCATTCGCTCACACGAAAATCATGGGCCCGACCCGGATGACGGGGCGATTTGCGACTTGTCGTGGCGGATATTTCTCCGCCCCCTCACACACACACGTAGCGACAACGCCCTCGTTGTCGTTAGAAATCGCCGTGCAACCCGCCGCCCGCGCTTCGCACGGGAGGATCGCAATCCATTGCGACCGGGCCTGTGACGACAGGCTGATACGATGGCGAGGGCGCCATCGCCACGTGTCACGGCAAATGCTGCGCATGCGGGACACTACCAACTACCATCTACCAACCATTGACTCCCCGCCCCCCACCCGCGCCCAGGCAAGAAACAAGATTTGGTCCGCGCAATAATCTTGCTTTCGGCGCGGCGTTCTGCTACCATTCAGGCCAATGCAACATGGAGGCCGACACATGACAGCAAACAAATCCAGGAGTGCCATCGGCAAGGCCGCGGCGGCCGCGAGGCGCGACGCCTCAAGGGACATCTACGGCGGCGCATGCGACGGGGGATCGCCAATGGATCGCCCGTCGCCCACGCTGCGCCGCATCGTGGGCGACGCGGACAGGGAGGCGCAGCGCAAGTTCGCGGAGTGGATGGCCAGATACAGGCCCGTCGAGGACGCGATATACGAGGAGCGAGACCGCAGGGAGCGCAGGAGGCGGATCAGGCGGGGGAGGGCGTTCGGCGACCTGTGCGAGATTACCGAGGGCAGGGCCGCGTTCTGCCGCCGCACAGGAATTCCGATGGAGGAGGCCGGCAGGCTGCTCTCCCGCCGGCGCGCGGTCCACCCGTCGCTGGAGCCGTGGCTATTCCTCGGCGACATGGCATGGTCGGCCATGAGAGCCGTCCGGAAGGAGCTCACGAGGCGGATCGCCCGCGCGAAGCACGTCGCCATGCGCCCCGCGTACTACGAGATGGAAAGGGCAAGGAGGCTCGCCCTCGCGTCGGAGCGGCGGAAGGTCTCGGGGCGGAGCACTGGCAGCCCCTGCCCGACCAGAGAACAGATACTGGACGCATGGATCAGGGCGAAGGAGTCGGGCGAGGCCATGCTGCGCTTCGGGAGCCTCATGGAGGACCTCGAGTGCTACGTGGACAACAGCCTCATACGCGATGGCGGCGTCATCATCGGGAGGAGAGCCGGCATCAAGGGCTGGCTACAGATGAACATCCCTGCCCTGTACCTGAAGTACAAGACCGTCATGGCGTACAAGGCGGCGGCGAAGCGGATGCGCCAAATCATTGGATTGAAAGACCCAATGCCGCTATCCTCCGTGATGCCAAATGGCAATGATGCCGAAGTTCGCGTCATGAATACGGAAAACAAATCAAAGAACAATGGAGGGCATGATTTGCAAGATTATGGTGCGGACGAAATCTTATCCAAAGCACAAAGTGCCGATCAAAGACCGGAACGCAGCGCTATTCAAGGCAGGCACGCGTGGCGCAGCGATCCGCAAGGCAAAGGTATGTCTGAATACGCGACCGTGGGGCTGTGCACAAACAAGCAACAAAACAGGGGGGACGCAATCAGCCAAAAAGAAGCGGGCGACTCAGGACTCTCCGATCTGCGCAAGTTGAGGGCAACAGCAATCTACCATGAAATAATCGGACTCATAGGCTCAAGCAAGCGAAATCGAACAAGGCTTGTACACAAATTGAAGGATCTGACAGATCCGAATGCCGTTGAAGACGCGAATATGCTTGCAGCGTGGAAGCGGTTCTACGAGAATAAGATTACGGTGCGGACTAAATCTACCTGGAGCAGACGACTGCTTAGGGCGATACGTACGGCGAGGCAGGGGTTGCGCGCAGGGAGCGAAGATTCACATAGGTGAGAATGTTCACATAGGTGATGAAAGCGATACTTTAAATGCAACGAAAAACAAAGGCGCAAAGAAAAGCAAAGGACGTGAATCCTGCAAACTCAGGACCTACACCGGCCTTTGAACCGGCATTGATCCACAAGCCATTCTCCGCCCAAGCGAATTCAAACGCACTGACGAAGTGCGAGTGCACGGGGGCCGATTGTGAACACAAGCGGAAGCGCGTGGCGTTCGCAACTTTCGGATGCAGGCTGAACAAGGCCGAAGCGCTCGACGCCGAAGCAAACTATTCCGCTGCCGGATGGGAGATTGTCTCCCTGAAACCAATTGGGCGCAACGAAAAAAAGGATGCACGCGGCGATGTAGACGTACAGTCAAACGACGGACACGACGCAGGGGAGAATGCGGACGATGCCGATGCACCGTCCTGCGGCCATGGTTCGCAAAAGACGACCCGGCAAGCGGACGATGGAGAGCATTTCCCCAGTCGCAGCTCATCTCGCGATTCGGGAGAAGGCAATGCCATGGCGCCAGATCCGAATGCCGGGACTCGCGTTGCGAATCCGCAACCAAATCCAGACCTGATCATAGTTCGCGGATGCTCTGTGACGGCAAAGGCACAGCATGACTGCGAAAGGTTCATAGCCCACCTGAGACTGCGTTTCCCCCGCGCATTCATCAAAGTGACAGGATGCCTCAAGCCAGAAAAACAAACGACAGAACGATTGTTCGTCAGCATGCCAGACGCACCGATTCAAACGGCCCCACAACAAGGATTCTCGGAACGCGCTTCGCCGGCACAACAAACCGGGGCAACGTCAGATTCTACATGTGCCTCCACGCCGGACACCACCTCGTCAATGGATCGCTATACCCTTTCACGTGCATACCTGAAAGTGCAGGACGGATGTTCCGGAAGATGCTCGTACTGCATCGTCCCGTCGTTCCGAGGAAAGCCGACGTCCATCCCCTTCCACACCGTACTTGGACGTGCCCGGGCATTCCTTGCGGCAGGATTCAGGGAGATTATCCTTGCCGGGTGCAATCTATGTCTCTACAAGTCAGAGGGACGAGGCATCGCCGAACTCGCCGCCGCGCTTGCGGCGCTCGAATCGCCCGGGCACAGAATCCGCTTTGGCTCGATAGAGCCAGGGATGTGCGATGACAGCATTCTGGATGCAATGGAAGGGGCTGCTAACATATGCAGGTTTCTGCACCTGTCGCTGCAATCCGGATCAGACAGGATACTGAAGCTCATGCGGCGGCCTTACACGTCTGGGCAAGTCCTCTCCTTCTGCGCAGAGGCGTGTCGCCGCCTTGGCCCGCGCCTGGCGCTTGGGGCGGACATAATAGCCGGGTTCCCGGGAGAATCCGATTCAGACCACGAGGCGACAAAACGGTTCGTGTCAATGAACATGCATATGGCCGATGACGCATTCCGCCGCCCTGCACAAGAGGAGTCCCTCTCCCCTTTCATACACCTTCACGTATTTCCATATTCAGAGCGTCCCGGAACCGAAGCGGCAACGATGGCAGGCTCAATCCCGACAGAAGTGCGCCGCCGGCGCGCGAAGGAGATAGAATCCATAGGGCTGCGGAACCGTCTGGGATTCGCGAGCGGACTTGTCGGCAAAACCGTTGCCGTATGCGCGGAACGAGGCGGCTGCGGGCGTACGGACGAGCACCTGAGGTGCATGCTGCACGGAAAGGCAGAACGCAAATCCATCGTACGCGCCACCGTGGAAAATTATTCGCCCAAGGACGGTTCCCTATCTGCTATAATACTTGCCGAAGATGAGTTGGGCGGTATTCGGATGGACTCCGCCCCAGGCACGACAAAAGGAGGCGCACAATCATGATGACAAGGAAAAACAAAAAGGGCCAGACGATGCTTGAATACATAATCATCATCGCGCTGATAGCCATATCGCTGATTGCGGTGTTCACGTATTTCGGCAGAGCCACGGCAAAGAAAGTGGCGGGCGCAACAGAGGCAATATCGACGGAAGAGGGCGAAAACGCCAGGAACGCAGCCGAGAACATAAGCGAAGACACCATAAAGAGGCTTGGCGAAAACTAAGCGGACACTGCCGTGCGAGCCCATGCCACAGCAACGCACCGGAAAAGCCGAAGCGGGCAGACGGCGCTTGAGTACATACTCGTGTTCACGCTTCTGCTCGCGGCGGCCGGGGCTGCGTATTACTTCATGAGGTCGCCTGCAAGCATGGCCATATACTCGACAGACGTAATATGCTCCGAACGGCTATGACGGCCCATCGCCCAAAATCCGGCCAGGCCATGATCGAAACGACAATCGCAATGATCGTCGTCCTAATCGTATTTCTTGCGATGTTCAACCTGTCAGACCAAATGCGGGCGAAGCTGCTCGTGGAGAATGCGTCCGTTAAATGCGCGAGGGCCCGCGCAGTCGGCTACAACGATTTCATGCTGCGTAAAATCGCCCGCCTATCTACGATGCCGGCCGCAGGAAGATGCCTCACGGCATCCGCGCATGACGGCGATGCGGCGCTATCGCGCGGCGAGCGCTATGCCCGAATAGGCGACTACCTCGCAAGCGAATACGAAGCCCAGGCGGACGCGATCCTCGATTTCGAGCATTGGCAGGACGGGAACACCTCTGTGGCATGCTCCGCAGACGCATCCAAGACGATCGCAACCGTAACCCAGCGCAGGCCACGCATCACCGGCCTCGACATGCTGACGGGGAGCGCCAACTCCGACACGCACGAACATGCGCCAATCTCCGCAACAGGCACGGCAGAGGCACACTACAAGAGCTACCTGCAATGAGCGGCAGCGGGAGAAGAGACGGCCAGATGGCAATATTCCTCGTGCTTATCCTTGCGGGGCTCGCGCTCCTCTTCTCCCTGAACATCGACATATTCACGTCATCGCGCTCGAAGATACGTCTGCAAAACGCAGCCGACGCGAGCGCACTTGCGCTCGCGCGCTGGCAGGGGATGTCGCTGAACATGATCGGAGACCTCAACATCGCGCACATGGCGGCAATATGCGAATCAAACAAGAACGCAATCGCCGGAATCGTGGCGCTACAGCGAAGCATCGCGCGCATGGGGCCTACGGCGGGGTTCAAGGCCGCCAACGACATCGCAAGGGCCAATGGCGCGGCGGTATCCTACGACATGACTGCGGCTACAAGGATAGCCTCGGAATTCATGGACGAAGGATACAGGAACATGATCGATGTCGTTTTGCAGGACGGCATCTGCGCAGGCGTGGACAATGCCGCAATCCTGAAGGCGGGGGCGGTCGATCCAAGGGTTGATCCCGACTTCTACGATGCGATACGGAACAGAGACTTCCGCACACTCTGCGTGCGCTACTCAAACGGCACGCACGGGCTCCCTTCCATCCAGTCCGGTGCCCCGGACCCCGAAGACGTACTTCTGTCAGACCCGGTCAACGCATGCTTCGGTAGCATAGGGATGGGCTTTGCGAGCGGCATCGGCTACGCGAGCCACATCGGAACGCTCGTTGCGTTCGCCCGTGAATGCGGGTGCGACGGGGCCGTATCCGCCGCGAAGCTCACGGAAAACGCGAACCTTTTCGCGGAATACGGCTGGGGCGTATACGACCCGGACGAATGGCGCGAGCTGCCCGACGAACTGGGCTTTTCGCGTTTCCCCTGGCTAACGCCGCTCCAGGAACGGTATGACACGGCCGGCGGCGCGGCAACCGTGCGGATCGAAGGATCCGTCGCTCTCTCGTCGATCGCCGCACAGACGAACAGCATAGCGGCGCTTGCGGCGGCAAAGTCGCTCGGCAGCGTCAAGGGAAGCCGAGTCACCGACGCCAACCCCGCACTCATACTTCCGTCGTTCGACCGGGCAAGGCTTGTCCCCTTCGCATTCGGCGCAGCAACAGGACGGAGAGGGATGGCGAACCTGCGCCACGTACGTGCGCTGACGGGGCTTCTCGGACGGAACGGCGGTACGACCGCATACGGGAACCTTCTCGACCTGTTCAATGGGGACGAATTCAAAAGCGCGGCGGACAAATGGTATGCCGACCACGGGCACACGGATTCGGACGGGTGCTGTCCACCGGCGAAGCATGGCACGGAACGCGGGGGAGGGACATCATATGGGATTTGAGCATGGACGCCGTTCAGGCCAAGCCATGGCAGAATTCGTGATCGCGCTGCTCGCCATGACCCTGATCATACTGGCCACCGTGGAGTTTCTGCCGATACTTCTCGAAAACTTCAACCTTCTCAAGGATGTGCGGGAAGAGGCGGGGATCGCCTCGATGACATCCGAGTCTGGAACGTCCAGCGCCGAAAGGCAAGAGGACTTCGCAGCCGACATCCCGGATCTGCTCATGGACAGAGATGCGGCATCCGGCCACTTCTCCGAGAAGATGCACATGCCTGCGGCGGGCCTCACCACCCACGAGACCGTACGCATCCCGAGCATAGCCGGCGCAACGGAGACGCTGCGCTATTCCAACCGGGCCGGCACATCGGAATTCGTCTCGGCGCGTACGTTCCTTTCACCAAGCGAGGCCATCGACCGCGCGACAGGAACGCTGTCCGGCGCGGGATGGCGGCAGCACCGCGTCTGCGCCGACGGCGCGAGGCTGTTCACGATCGGCGACGAGGCTGCGCCTTCGGCCATCGCCGCAGCGCACGCAATGCAGGCGGCAGAACCTGCCGACGACGGCTACGGGCCAACCGTACTCACAATAACGGCGCGTACAGCAGGCGCCTCTCTATAGCAAACCCAAATATGGTACAATAAGGTCATGAAACAGAAAATCGTCTTGATCATCGCCGTGGTGGCGGGACTGGCCGCAGCTCTGCTCACGAGGCTCTACCTTTCATCGAAAGATTCCGAAATCGCGGACATGAAAGCCCGATTCGAGAAGCGGTTCGGGGTGATGGAAGTGCTGTGCTATGCCGAAAACGTGCCGGGAGGCACGGTAATCTCGAAAGGGCAGCTTGGAACGATAGTCGTGCCGAAGACGGGGCTCAGGGGACAGGCCCTCACGATGGAAAACCTCGGCGACGTAATCGGGAGAAGAGTCCTGCTCGGACACAACAAGGGCGAAGTGCTATTCTGGGCGGACATCGAAGGAGGCAATCCAAGGACCGTGGGGCTCGCCGCCATGATAAAGAAGGGGATGCGAGCCGTATCGATAAACGCCACAGGCGCGGCATCCGTCACCGGCATGGTAAATCCCAACGACCATGTGGACGTGATCGGCACGTTCACATTCCCAAACGAAGAATCTGGGAAACGAGACCAGTCCTCGCTCGTAACCTGCACGATACTGCAGAACGTCCTCGTGCTCGCAACAGGAAAAATCACCGCAAAGATGGCGGGCAGAGACGGCGACACTCCCAGCGGCTCATACTCCACGGTCACCCTCGAAGTAACCCCGCGCGAGGCGGAGATGCTCGCGTTCGCTGAGCAGATGCGGGGACGGCTGTCGCTTTCGCTCCGGAACCGCAGCGACGTCACGTTCGAGAAGGAGCTTCCGCAGGTAGATTTCGCAAAGATAAGGTCTGAGATCGAAGAACTGAACCTCAAGCGACAGATGAAGGTGGCGAAGTAAAGCGAGACCAATGACGCTCACACTGATAAAGCCCGGCGAGCAGCAGCCAGTGACCGAGTCTCTGGCCGATGGCGCGTACATAATCGGCAGGGGAAACGCGGCAAAGATACGCCTGCCGTACGCGGACGTATCGGAACGCCATGCACTTGTTGTCGTGCGCAACGGAATCGCATCGATAGAAGACCTCAAGAGCGCAAACGGCACATACGTCAACGGGAAGCAGACAAGCGGGATTGTGCCCCTCTCCGACGATTCCATCGTGCAGATAGGCAACGCCCTGATGCGCATCTCAGGGGCGGCACCTTCCGGAGAAGCCAAGCCCACTCAATATGCGAACGAAGAAAGGAATGTGCAGCGGGAGGCCGCATCCCCTGACATGGCCATTGCCGAGCAAAAGCGAGACCCGCTCGCCAGCCTTAGGCGCAAGGTAAGGGAACAGATCCAGAAAGAGCTCATAGCAAGGATGGATCTGAAGCGCCTGACGGCTTCGGGGATAGACCGCGAGGGGCTGGAGAGGCAGGCACGGGAAAAGATATCCGAGATCGTAGCCGAGGTGGAAAAGAGCGGCAAGCTGCCAAGATCAATCGATCCGGAACGGATAAAGAAGGAAGTGTTCGACGAGGCACTGCGACTCGGCCCACTTGAGGATCTGCTGGCGGACGATAGCGTGAACGAAATAATGGTGAACGGTCCTCACCAGGTATACGTAGAGCGCGGAGGACGGCTCCAGCTCACCGACCTTCAATTCTCGGACGATGCGAGCGTACTCGCGATCATCGAGCGGATCGTAGCCCCGCTGGGGCGGCGCATAGACGAATCCCAGCCGTATGTGGACGCAAGGTTGAGCGACGGATCGCGCGTGAACGCGATAATTCCGCCCCTCTCCCTCTCCGGGCCTTCCATAACGATACGGAAATTCGCGAAGAAGAAGCTCACGGTAGAGGATTTCATCCGCTTCGGAACCTGGAGCGCAAATGCGGCGAAGTTCCTTGATGTATGCGTGAAGCTGCGGAAAAACATCGTCGTGGCCGGAGGAACTGGTTCCGGCAAGACGACGCTCCTGAATCTCCTTTCGTCCTTCATCCCGCCGACAGAGCGCATCGTGACCGTGGAGGACGCGGCGGAGCTTAAGCTTGAGCAGCCACATGTCGTTCGACTGGAGGCGCGTCCGCCAAATGTCGAAGGCAAGGGGGCCGTTACGATACGCGATCTGGTGAAGAACTGTTTGCGAATGAGGCCAGACCGCATCATCGTGGGCGAATGCCGAGGAGGCGAAGCCCTGGACATGCTCCAGGCCATGAACACCGGGCATGACGGATCTTTGACGACTGTCCACGCGAACTCGCCGCGAGACGTGGTTTCACGTCTTGAAACGATGGTGCTGATGAGCGGCATGGAGCTTCCTTCACGCGCAATCCGCGAACAGATCGCAAGCGCAATCGACATAATCGTACACGAATCCCGCCTTGCGGACGGATCGCGGAAAGTGACGGCCATAACGGAAGTGACGGGACTTGAGGGCCAGCAGATCGTCATGCAGGATCTCTTCACATTCAAGCAGGCCGGCATCGACGAGAACGGCAAGATCCTCGGCGAGTTCAAGCCGACCGGCGCAATGCCGACATTCTTCGACACACTCAAGTACCGAGGCATGAACCTCGATCCGGGGATATTCCAGCCGTGATTATGGAACTTGCCATAATCGCAACCGCATCGATCTGCAGCGGCGGCATCGCGGCCTTCATCCTGATGAAGATGGACATCGACGCAGGACGGCGAGGGAAGACCGCATACGCGAAATGGCTAAATGCGCGGTACGTGCGGAAGCTGGATGAACAACTGCCGGAGGCTCTCAGCGCCATGTCAAACGCCCTTCGCGCAGGGTTCTCCATATCCCAGGCATTCGAGTCCGTCGCCGAAGCAGACCTACACCCCATATCAGACGAATTCGCGCTCTTCCTCCAGCAAATGCGTGTCGGGATGAGCTTCGATGACGCACTCGCGTCCATGGAGAGGCGCATAGGGTCCGACGACCTTACGCTCGTGACCACCTCAATCGACATAGCGCGCAGGACAGGCGGCAATCTCACGGAGATATTCGACAGCATATCGGCCACAATCAGGGGGCGGATGCGAATAGAGCGCAAGGTGCGCACACTTACCGCTCAAGGCAAGCTTCAGGGGCTCATAGTCTCGCTGATGCCGGTCGCGCTCTGCACGATAATGACGATGATGAAGCCGGGGATGATGATCCCGTTCCTCACCTCCATGAAAGGCCTGATGTGCGTTCTTGTGGCAACCCTGCTTGTCCTTGCCGGATGGCTCCTCATCCGCAGGATCGTCACCATCAAAGTATGACCGGGAATCAGCGGCCCCAGCGCTTCTGGGGCTGGGGGGCGGCAAATATGTCCGGCTTTACGTCCAATCCCCAAGGGTGGCCGCCTACAAGCTTCCCGAGTTCCGACAGGAACCTTTCGGATGGCAGCACCCCTGCTTCAAGCTCAACGGCGACAACGGTTCCATCGGTGTAATTCAGGTTCAGACGCAACGGCAATCCGCCGGGATTGGATGCCGCAAGATCAGCGATTGACTTCACCATATCGGGCAATCGCGGATCCTCGTAGTGCAAATCAACGTGGAGATAGTTGGAGAACGTGGCGATGCCGTCCGACAGCGGATAGGCCTCCCTTATCAGGAACTGAATGCCCTCTTCCTCCGCATGCGTGGCGCGGTCTGTCCGATGCATGAGTTCACCGCACAAAAGCACAGGTGTTTCAACGGCGCCGGGCATCCAGTCCTTCATCTTCTCGTAGCTTGCCGCAAAAGCCAAAGCCTCCATCTCGTCATGGCTGTCGTCGATCTGGAGGATTGCCCATGGCTTCGGCTCCCCTTCCGGCCCCTTGGGCTTGGACATCCTCACCTGACAGGACTTCAACAGCCCTCCCAGGCGCACGGGAACACGCACCTGGCGTTCGGAATGCACCTCCTCCATCATCGGGATATGCGGAGGCTTGCCGATTGAGAACGTGGACAGGTTGCCAAGCAGATGCTCATACGCGCCAAGGGGATGTCCGGTGAGGTACATCCCAAGCAGTTCGCGCTCAAGCCTGAAGTTCTCGGCGGCAAGCCAACGGGGGCAATCCGCCAGATCGTCATCGGTCACGGTGGTATCTACGCTTGCGTCAAGGACGTCAAAGAAACTCCCCTGCGAACTTCCCTTTTCCTTGGCAAGTTCAGCGGCGCGGCGCATCGCGAATTCGGCGTTGTTGAAGTAGCGGGCTCGATGGAAGGCTGGATTTTCGACGGAAAACGAATCAAACGCCCCGCATCGCGCCAGGTTCTCGACAACCCGGCGATTCAATGGCGCTGGCCCCTTCTTGCCGTCCGGCCCCGACACTGCGCCGCCAAGGCGGATGCAGAAATCCATGAAGCCCTTGTATGGCCCGTTCTTCTCCCTTTCCTCGACGATGGCATCCGCCGCCGAGGCGCCAACGCCCTTTATTCCGGCAAGGCCGTAGCGAATCGCCTTCTCTCCCTTCACCGGGGTGAATCGCGCGAAGCTGCTGTTGACATCCGGGCTGCGCACCTCAAGCCCCATCGCGGCCGCCTCGGCGACAAAGCCGGGCAGCTTGTCGAAGTTCCCTATTTCCGACGATATCTGCGCGCACATGAACTCCGCCGGATAGTGCGCCTTGAGGTACCCGGTCTGATATGCGACCCATGCGTAGCACACGGCGTGCGACTTGTTGAAGGCGTACGACGCGAACTTCTCCCAGTCGGACCAGACTTTCTCGATAAGCTCCTTTGCCGCCTTCTCGTCCTTCCATTTGTCTACGCGGAAGTCCTTGTTCTCAAGGCATCCCTTTATGAACTTCGCCTTGAGCTCGTTCATTATGTCCATGAGCTTCTTGCCCATGGCCTTGCGGAGCTTGTCCGATTCGCCGCGAGTGAATCCGGCGAGTCTCCGAGAGAGAAGCATCACCTGTTCCTGGTAGACCGTGACCCCATACGTATCCTTGAGGTACATCTCCATCAGGGGATGGTCATACGTGATCGGCTCGCGCCCCTGCTTCCGGTTTACGAAGGTCGGGATGTAGTCCATCGGACCCGGTCGGTACAGGGCGTTCATTGCCACAAGGTCGGTGAGGCGCTCGGGCTGCAGGGCTATGAGCCACTTCTTCATTCCCTCGGATTCGAACTGGAACAGGCCCGTGGTCTCGCCTCGCCCGAACAGCGCGTATGTCGCCTTGTCGTCGTCCGGGATCTTGTCCGTATCTATATCGACGCCATGGAACTGCCTTATCAGCGCGACGCACTCCTTCTCCACGGTGAGCGTCTTGAGGCCGAGGAAGTCCATTTTGAGGAGTCCCACGGGTTCAACAAAATGTCCGTCGTATTGCGTTGTAAGAAGGCTTTCGTTCTCCGTCGGCATCACGGGAAGCGTATCTATCAGCGGATCGCGCGAGATGATGACGCCGCAGGCGTGTACGCCAGGCTGACGTATGCATCCGTCAAGGCGCACGGCGCGCTCCATGAGCGTCTTCACCGTGCCTTCGCATCCCGGCGCGACGACATCCTTTATCGGCTGGCCGTCGAGCGCCGCCTGCAGGTTCGCGCCCTCAGGGAAATTCCACTGTCCGGTCTTCTTGTCCTTGCCGAGGGCCTTGCGGAAAGTTATCTTCGGCGTATCCGGAACGAGCGCGGCGAGCCTGTTCGTATCCGCGAGGGGATATTCCATCACGCGCCCTACATCCTTTATGGCGCTCTTGGGGGCCATCTGCCCAAACGTGACAATGTGCGCGACATGATCCTGTCCGTACTTCCGCGTCACGTATTCAAGCACCTTGCCACGCCCGGAATCGTCAAAATCGACGTCGATATCCGGCATCGATATGCGGTCCGGATTCAGGAATCGCTCGAACAGCAGATCGAACTTCAGAGGATCCACGTTGGTTATGCCGAGCGCATACGCGACGGCCGCTCCGGCGGCTGAGCCGCGGCCGGGGCCGACCCACACCCCCATGCGCCTGGCCGCGTCTATGTAGTCGTGCACGATGAGGAAGTATCCCGGAAATCCCATCGTGCGGATGGTGTCGAGCTCGAACTGCACCCGCTCCTTGGTCTCCTTGGGGAGGGGGTCTCCCCATCTGCGCTTCGCTCCGGCCCATACGATGTCCGCAAGGTACTCGGCCTCGAACTGTATTCGTATGGCCTTGTCGTATCCGCCGAACTTCTCTACGCGCCCTTCGGGATACATGCCCTTCAGCGTATCCTCATCGTATTTCCTGCTGAAATCCTCCTCCGTGCCGAACGATGCCGGTATGTCGAACTTCGGCATGATGGCGTCGGAGTCGAGCGCATACTCCTCGATCCGTTCGGCGACATCAAGCGTGTTGCGCATGAATTCCGGATTTTCCGGGAATATCTTCGCCATCTCATCCAGAGGCTTGAACCATTCCTCGCCGGTATACACGAGACGTCCCCTCTTCGTCGTGGCGTCGTCATCGTCTATCCTCGGCGGATCGCTCATCTTCTTGCCGGTGGAGAGCGCGAGCAGCACATCGTGCGAATCGTTGTCGTCGGCATTGAGGAAGTGCACGTCGTTCGTCGCTATCACGCGCACGTCGAGCTTCTTCGCGAGCTCGATCACTCCCTTTGTGACAAGCCTCTGGCGATGCCACACGCCATTGGGGGCGCCATTCATCTCTGGATGGATCTTCGACCTGTGCTCCATCACCTCTAGCGAGAAGTTCTCCCCGAAAAGATCCTTGTACCACCGCACAACGCGCTCTGCCTCGTCCATCCTCCCGGCTATGATTGCGCGCGCCACCTCGCCCGCAATGCAGGCCGACGAGCAGTGCAGGCCGTCATGGTACTTCTCAAGCAGCGCATGGTCTATGCGCGGCTTGTAGTACATTCCGTGGATGTGGGCCTCCGATACGAGGCGCACAAGGTTGTGGTAGCCCACGAGATTCATGGCGTGAAGGCAGAGGTGGAACTTCGTCTCCGTCTTGTCGCGCTCAAGGTGGCTGCGGTTGGTTATGTACGCCTCGCACCCAAGGATGGGCTTTATCCTTGGCAGGCCCTCGAAGTTCTTCTTCGTGGACCGGCACGCATCGTAGAACGCCTTCAGCGCGAACAGGTTGCCGTGATCCGTGACGGCGAGCGCCGGCATCCCCCACTTGCGGGCCTTCTCCACAAGCGGGTTGATCTGGCACTGCCCATCCAGCAGCGAGTAGGTGGTATGAAGGTGAAGATGTACGAAGTCGCTCACGTCACTTCACCACGAAGTTGACCATGCGCTTTGGTACGGCAATCACCTTGACAACTGTCTTCCCCTCAAGGAACTTCGCGACATCCGGAGCGGCCTCGGCCAAGGTGCGCATCTCTTCGGCAGTGGCCGTGGCCGGCACCCTGATGCGTCCGCGCAGCCTGCCCATGACCTGCACCGGGATCTCGACCTCGTTCTCGACAAGCGCGGAGGCATCGTAGCGCGGCCAGGGCTCATAGGCGAGAGAATCGGCGTGGCCGAGGAACGACCAGAGCTCTTCGCCGAGGTGCGGAGCGAACGGCGCAAGGCAAAGCACGAACTTCTCAAGGCATTCGCGCGGAAGCCCCTGACCGGCCTTGGCAAATCCCTCGGCATCGTTGATGAACACCATCATTGCGGAAATGGCGGTGTTGAACGCAAGTGACTCCAGATCGTCTCCGACCTTCCTGATCATCGCATTGAGCGACTTCTTCTCCGGCTTCGTCATCTCGCGGCCCGCCATAGGAGTCTCCGTGACGAGACGGTTCGCCCGCTTGAGGAACCGGAACACACCCTCCACGCCTTTCGTAGACCAGGGCTTCACCGCCTGAAGCGGTCCCATGAACATCTCGTAGAGACGGAGCGAATCGGCGCCGTAGTCATTAACGACATCGTCCGGATTGACGACGTTCTTGAGCGACTTCGACATCTTGGCCGGGAACTCCACAAGGGGTTCCTCCTCTCCGCCCTCCTCCGCGCCGTACGGCTTGCCGTCCCGCCAGACGACCTTGTCCGTCGGGATGAGCACGCCACGCGGCGTCTTGAACGCCGTGCCGAGGATCATCCCCTGGTTGACGAGGCGTTGGAACGGCTCGCTCGTAGGCACGAGTCCGAGATCGAAAAGCACCTTGTGCCAGAAGCGGGCATAGAGCAGGTGGAGCACCGCATGCTCCGCGCCGCCGACGTACAGGTCCACGGGCAGCCATCTCTTCAGCAGCTCGGGATCCGCGAACGCCTTCTCGTTGTGCGGGTCGATGTAGCGGAGGTAGTACCAGCACGAACCGGCCCACTGCGGCATCGTGTTCGTCTCGCGCCTGCCCTTCTTCCCCGTGGCGGG
>SAMEA104315424__coassemble_732_pt1 | contig 20021 bp, 19 predicted proteins | sample SAMEA104315424__metabat2_low_PE_034 | metagenome-assembled genome bin SAMEA104315424 (sample SAMEA104315424) | gut metagenome | biome: Monkey gut; feature: monkey-associated habitat; material: faeces | place: China | collected 2013 | reverse complement strand
CGCCGCCGAGATGTCCTCCATGTTCGGCAGGATGTCGCCTGGACGGTAGACGCCGCTTTCGATGGCGCGGCGGAAGCCCTCGCTCGCCTGGGCGATGAGCGAGAGCGCGGACGTGCGGTCGATGGCGAACGGGAGGCTGACTTTCATAGCCGCGCATTATACCAAATCGCCCCGCCCCAGGCGCAGTCTCCAATCCAAACAGATCCCGCCACAACAAGATTTAGTCCGCACCATAATCTTATTTTCGCGGTGCCGCGCTCTCTCCGGGCATATTCGCGTACTGAACGTTTTTTTGGGAGGGCAGCCCGATACTTCAGCTTGCGCATCCGTTTCATGGTATGCCGAAAGCAAGATTACGTGCGGACCAAATCCATTCTTCCCTGCCGCAGGGTCACGTTGGATACAAGCCACGTTGGATAATGGAGATCGCCGCTTGAGGCGATTAAGCCCACCTGGGGAAGGAGGACGCCAAATCAAAGGCGGGCGACGGCCGACTTCACGTCATTCCACATGTCGAGCTTCGCCTTGTTCATACGCGGCGAATTTTCCTGGAAATGGCCGAAGATGAAATCCGGCGAGTACGTCATGATCGACGGTATGCCGTCAATGGCTATCCAGGCTCCGCGCACTGGGCGGGCCGTGGGCTGGCGCTTGAGCAGGGCATCCGAACCAAGCAGAATGACGACCTTCGCCTTGCACTGCACATTCAGCCGCACGCTTATTCCGGGACGGATCTTCTGCATGGCCGCGAACGTCTTGCGCATCGCTTCGTTCCCTCGGTCTGATAAAGGCCGTCCGGTAAAGAACGCGATATCGCATAGGTCATCCATGCCGCCGTTTGACGCCGCCTCCGATGCGACTTGAGCGGACCGCTCCGCAACGTCCTTTGCCGAAGCGGCGACCACGGAAGCCGATGGAGTTTCCACCCTTGCAACAACCTCCCGTCTTGGCTCGGATGCTGTCCGCTCAGATGCCTCAACTGTTGCCGCAACCAGCCGAGGCACATCCCTCTTTGGCGGCACGAGAAGCGCACGGTCAATCTCGACCGTGCGCGTACCCAGTTCCCTTTCAAGTTCCAGGTTCTCAAGAATCAGATCGTAGATATCCATCGGGCCACCTGGCTATCCCGCGATTGGATCTCGTCATGCCTTGGACTTGAAGCCGTACGGGTTCATGGACTGCCAGCGCCAAAGATCCTCGCACATCTTTTCGATTCCGCGCTCGGCCTTCCATCCAAGCTCCTCCCTGGCGAACGAGGGATCGGCCCAGCACTCGGCCACATCGCCGGGGCGACGCGGCTTTATGACGTACGGCACCTTGCGTCCGCTCGCCTTCTCGAACGCCTTTACGATCTGGAGAACGGAGTAGCCATGGCCCGTGCCGAGGTTTATTATCTTAAGCCCGTAGTCCTTAACCTGGCCAAGACGCTCCACGGCCTTGAGGTGCGCATTCGCGAGATCGACCACGTGGATGTAGTCGCGCACCCCGGTTCCATCGGGGGTCGGATAGTCGTTGCCGAACACGGAAAGCTCCTTGAGCCGGCCAATGGCCACCTGCGCGACGTACGGCAGAAGGTTGTTCGGGATTCCGGCGGGATCCTCGCCGATCAGCCCGCTCTCATGCGCGCCGATCGGGTTGAAGTAGCGCAGAAGAATCACGTTCCACGAGGAATCGGCCTTCTGCACATCCTTGAACACCTGCTCCATCATCAGCTTCGTCCAGCCATACGGATTGGTGCAGCCCGGAGTCGGGAAATCCTCGCGGATCGGCACCGACTTAGGCTGCCCGTACACGGTGGCGCTCGACGAGAACACGATGTTCTTGCAGTCGTGTGCGGCAAGCACCTTGAGGAGCGTAAACGTGCCGCCAAGGTTGTTCTGGTAGTACTTCAGCGGCAGCTGGACGGATTCCCCCACGGCCTTGAGCGCGGCGAAGTGGATTGTGGCGTCGAACGGGGCCTCCAGGGACACAATCTCGTCCAAACGCCTCTCGTCGCGGATATCCGCCTCATAGAACTTGACCGCCTTGCCGGTGATCTTCTTGACGCGCTCGAGCGACTCCTCGCACGAGTTGCAGAGGTTGTCGACCACGACAACCTGATGCCCGGCATTCAGAAGCTCGACGCACGTATGGCTACCGATGAATCCGGCGCCGCCCGTAACAAACACCTTCATGGAACAGCCTCCGCCTTCTACTCGAATCAGTTACTTCGTGGACGTGCGGTCGTTGTATTCGCCCGTCTCGGTATTGATGCGGATCACGTCGCCCTCATTGATGAAGAGCGGCACGGGGAGCGTATATCCGCCCTCGACCGTCGCCGGCTTCGTAACCTTGCCGGACGCCGTATTGCCCTTCACTCCAGGCTCGACCTTTATGACCTTGCGGGTCACGAGCTGGGGAAGCGCAACGCCGATGACCTTGTCGTTGAAGAACAGCGCGGAGACCTCCATCTCGTCCATTAGGAAGTACTTCTTGTCGCCCATGACATCGGCCGACACGCGAATCTCCTCGAAGTTCTCGTCCGTGAACACGTATGCGGAACCATCGTCATAGGAATACGTGACGTCGCGCTGGATCAGCTCCGGCTTCTCGAACTTGTCACCGGAACGGTAGCTCCTGCTCATGCCGCCGCCCGTGATCATGTTGCGCAGCTTGCAGTTGTAGATGGCCTGCCCCTTGCCCGGCTTCGAGAAGTCAAACTCGGTGATTTCCCACGGCTCTCCATCGATGAGAAGCTTGACTCCCTTGTGCAGTTCGCCAGCTCCGATTACCTCGCCCATTTTTGTACTCCTTCTTTCTGTTAAATTTTGGATATTATACCCTAAACGGAATCACCACGCAACCTCCGCCAAGTCACATCGGATAGTCGAGGGCCTCGGGTATCATCACGGTGGCGAGGCATTTCGCCGCCCCGTCCTTCGCGGTCTTCGTCCCGGCAAGAGACTCGTCGACCCTTGCCCGCAACGCGGCGAACTCCGCCCGCTGCTCGGCCGTGGCCGCGCCGAACCCATAGGCCACCTCGGCGCAGATGCGCGCCGCCTCGCCAGCGACATTGCCGGCTACCGTGCCGAGCAGGTCGTTGAAGGTGTTGAGGTATCCATCCAGCTCCGGACCCACCACCGGATGATCCTTGCCATTGATGGCGAGGTGCTTCACATCCGCATGGAGGCTCTTCGCCGCCATAAGGCCCGCAAGGGCGTCCGCAAGCGGGAAGACAACGCCATGGCGCTGGGAGGCCCCGAGCTTCTTGCCGGATGCGTCCTTCGCCGACACCGCGAACGCGCGGGTCCACATCCACAGGCGGAGCGCCGCCGCGAGGGCGTGCATCCCGTTGTTCGCCGCCGCCGGGCATTCGTCGCATTCCTTCGCCCAAGCCTCAAGCTGGGCAAGGAACACGGCGTTGCCCATCGTCTCGGATATCTGGCGGCGCTGGACGGCCTCGGGGCCTTCATAAGTCGCGTCAAGCTGCATGTCAGTCCACTTGTAGAAGAGGAATCCCGGACAATCCTCCGTGATGCCGTAGCCGCCCATGAGCGATATCGCCTGGCGCATCATGTCCGCGCCATGGCCAGTGTTCCAGAGCTTGCAGCTCGGGCACAGCACGTTTGCGATCGCCTGCAGATACACGTAGCGGACCGTCACATCCTCGTCTTCCTCCGGGCTCCTGCCTTCCGCAAGGAGCGCGACGGCACGCTCCATCGGCGCCTTCATGGCCTTCAGCATGGCGCGGCCCTTGCCAAGCCTCTCCCTCGCCTCATCCTGGATGGCCTCAATCCTGTCATACACGCGAGAGATGTCGAAGCCGAGCGAACTCGCCGCCTCGGCCGTGGCCCACACGTCCGCAAGGCGCTGCGTCACATCCTCCTTCATCTGGAGGCCCAGCTTGTAGCGCGGGCTCTCCTCGCCTACGCCGGCAGCCCCCCTGAAGCGAGTGCGCTGGTAGCGGATCACAGGCTCCACCGCGCTCATGAGCGATGCCGCGCCCATCACGCCCACGCCCACGCGCGTCTTCGAGAACACCTGCGCGATTATCTCGGAATGCGAAAGGTTCGGAACGATCATCCCGTCCTTGACAGCATAGCCGCCGATGATGCGGGAGGCCGGCACGACAACATCGATCACTGGATCGCCGGTGTTGGAAAGCTGGTGCACGAGCTTCTTCGTCTGTGCGCCGCGATCGAACTTGCCGGGGTCGGTCGCCTCCACGACGACCATGCACGATCCCTTGATGCGGTCGTCGCCCGAATCGAGCGCAATGGTGATGTAGTCGCAGATCGCGATGTTGGTGATGAACCGTCCGCGCTTCTCCACGCGGAGCATCGGCTCCTCGCCATCCTTCCATTCCGCGACTGAGATGCGTCCGCAAAGCACTCCGGTATCCACGCCCACGTACGGCAACGGTTCGGTGAGGGCGAAGGACCCGCGCCACGTCTTGCCGGACGGATTGCCGGGTGCGCACAGCGTCATGTACTTCTTCTTCTGTTCAGGAGTGCCAAGCTCGGCTATCGGCCCCATCGCGAGGTCGTTGACGAACGAAGATGTGGCGGCCCCGTTGTCCACCCAGGCCGTCTCGTAAGTGACGAGCGACATGGCAAGATTGCGAGGCCCCTCGAAGAGTCCTCCGCAATCGAAGTTCAGCGTGGCGGCCGTCATGCCGGAGGCGTCGAACGCATCGAACAGCGACTGCTTCTCCGGCGTCCACTCGTGCGTGAAGCGCTGCCCGTTCGCGACAAGCTGCGCGACCACCGAGCGGGCCGTCTGGCGGGCGCCGGCAACGGCCATCTGGATGTCGTACCGCTCCGCATAGCGCCACATTATCTGGCGCACTTCGTCGCCGGGCAGCATCTTCATCACGGGACGTTCCACTTTGATGTCTTCCATGTCTGTTCCTCCTATGCTTCTTTTATGTCAACGATCTTGGCGCCTGTGGACTTCAGGATGCCGTTCAGCTTCGTATCAGCCAGAATGTCATTGCGGCTCATGGCCTTTCCCTTGCCAGCCGCCGGCCGTCCCGGCACCGCCGCCGGAGCGGATGCGCTGCGGCCTTCAGCCCGTTGCGCAGCGCTTTCGCCGTGCGTCTTGGCCGCAGCAGTCTGCGTCGGTTGGGGCTGGGATATGCCACCCACGGGAGATGGCGCCGCCCCCGCCTTTAGTTCCCGGACGGCCCTCATAAGCTCCTCGACGCTCGCGACGGTCGCGATCCGCCCGGCCCTGAGCAGCGTCATCTCTATGAGCGTGCGCACGCTAAGCACATGGCGAAGCTTGTCCTCCATCTCGGCAAGCTTGTCCGCGATGCGGAATATGCGCGACGAGTCGCAGAGTTTCGCCTGCCCGGCAAGCGTTTTGCACTGGTCGGCCGTAAGCTCAAGGGTGCTTTCCGCCTTCGGTCCAAGGGCCTGCCACACCACAAGGTTGCGGAAATGGAGCATCAGTTCGCCCGCAAGCCTGCGCATGTTCTTGCCCGCCGAATCGAATGTCGCGACGGCATTCAGTATCGAGGCGGAATCGCCGCCCAGTATCGCGCCGGCCAGCCCCTCGAGCTCGGAGCGCGACACGAGGCCGAACACCGAAAGCGCATCCTCCTCCGAGATATGTCCGCCCTTGAACGCGATCAGCTGGTCAAGGGACGAGAGGGCGTCGCGCATCCCGCCCTCCGCTCCGCGCGCTATCGCGAGAAGCGCATCCTCGTCCGCCGAAACGCCCTCGTTGCCGCAGATGTACTTGAGCCGGTCAACTATCTGGTTCGTCTGGATCCGGTGAAGGTCAAAACGCTGGCAGCGCGATATTATCGTAGGGAGAACCTTGTCGCCCTCCGTAGTCGCGAATATGAACTTCACGTATGGCGGCGGCTCCTCAAGCGTCTTGAGCAGGGCGTTCCACGCCGCCGGGGTGAGCATGTGGCATTCGTCGACAATGAATATCTTGTACTTTGACGCCGTGGGCTTGAACTGCACGGCATCGATTATCGGGCGCACATGCTCCACCTTGTTGTGGGATGCGCCGTCAAGCTCCATCACGTCGAGGGAGCGCCCTTCCGCGATCTGCACGCAGTTCTCGCACTTACCGCAAGGCTCTACGCCATTTGGCGAAGTGCAGTTCAGGGCCTTCGCGAATATGCGGCTCGTAGTGGTCTTGCCGATGCCCCGCGGCCCCACGAAAAGATATGCGTTGGCGACACGCCCGGACTCTATCGCGTGCCTAAGCGTACGCACCACATGCTCCTGCCCGACTACGTCGTCAAACGCCATCGGACGGTACTTCAGCGGCAGCGCGACATGCTGCCCCCCCTGATTCTGGGCACTTTCACTCATTGGCGGTAATTATATCAGATTTCACGCCACTTCATGCCATATGCGAATGGCGGCATCCCTTTCGCGCGCAGCGGCTGTCTTCTGACGAAGCACGCCGCAGCATTACGAGACCATGTGGACATCGAGCTGCGGGAACGGAATCGCGATGCCATTCGTCTCAAATGCCTTCTTGACCTCTTCCTGCGCAGCGGAATAGACCTTCCAGTAGTCTGAACAGGCCGCCCAGGGGCGCATATTGATCACCACGCAGGAATCGCTCAGCGAAGCCACGGAAACTACGGGCTGAGGATCCGCAAGGACACCGGGAATCCCCTTGATAGTCTCAAGCGCGACGGCCTCCGCCTTGTTGATGTCTGCGCCGTAGTCTATGCTTATGGTCATATCGACGCGACGCTTCCCGAGTGCCGTGTAGTTCGTGATCGCGCTGCCCCACACGACCTTGTTCGGGGCGATCACCTTCTTGTTGTCCGCAGTGGCGAAGACGGTGGCCATCATGTTGAGCTCGAGCACCGTACCCTCGATTCCGCCGGCAACCACGTAGTCGCCGACCTTGAACGGCTGGTTGAGCGCAATCATCATGCCGGAGGCAAAGGAGCCGAGCGTCTCCTGGAACGCGAATCCGACTATGAAGCCGGTGACGCCAAGGCCCGCGATCAGCGGCGCGACATTTATGCCGACGCGCTGCATCACCACCAGGGCCAGCACGGCCCAGCATGTCTTGCTCACCACGCTTACGATGAAATCCGAAAGCAGCCTGCTCATCCGGTTTACGCGCGAAAGCGCTGCCGTCACCGCCTTCTTCACCAGACGGATCGCAAGCATCCCGACCAGCAGAATGAGTACCGCCGCAAGCAGATTCATCACGAACCCCACTCCGCGTTCGGATATCCACGCCATGATCTGGTTCCAAAGCTCCTGCCCATGGCCAAGCTGCTCGTTCAGCTCCCTCAGCACCACCTCGTTCACTCCTGCGGCGCAAGAGGCCGCCTCTACTTCATTTGTCACTTCTCCGTCTCCTTTCCTTCCGTCACCAGTTCATCCTAACAGGCACGTGCGCCTTGGCCATCACGGCCTTTATCTGGGCGATCGTATAGTCACCCGAATGGATCATGCCCGCGACGATGGCGGCATCCGCCTTTGCCTCCTCGAACACCGTAACGAGATGTTCCGGCTTCCCTGCGCCACCGGAAGCGACTACGGGCACACCAACGGCTTCCGCGATCAATCGCGTGATGTCAAGCTCGAAACCGGCGCGGGTGCCGTCCGCATCGACCGAATTCACCACGATCTCGCCGGCACCGAGATCGACGGAGCGCTTCGCCCACTCCACCGCATCCATCCCCGTGAACTCGCGAAAGCCACGCGTCGTGATCTCATACCCGCTCGGGCACTTCGGATTGTCGCTCCTCACGGGATCCATCCCGAGCACGATGCACTGCCTTCCGAACGCCTTTGCGCCATCCGATATGATGGAAGGATTGCGCACCGCCAGGGAATTCACCGACACTTTCTCCGCCCCGGCGAGGATGACGCGCTCCATGTCCGGGAGGGACGATATGCCTCCACCGACCGCGAACGGTATCCGCACAGCCTTCGCGACGGCCTCGACCATGCCGATGTCTATCGGACGCCTCTCCGCCGACGCCGTGATGTCGTAGAAGACAAGCTCGTCAGCGCCGCCGTCGGAATACCCAACCGCCATCTCGACCGGATCTCCGAGATCTACGTTGTTCTTGAACTTCACTCCCTTGGTGACGCGCCCGTTGCGCACGTCCAGACATGGGATAACTCTCTTGGCAAGCATTGTAGCCCCTTTCAGGATATCATCTAACTATCTGGCAAAACCGCTCCATCAGCACAGCGGAACCACCACGTCACGCCGTCTCGAGGAAGGACTTCAGGAGCGCGAGGCCAACCCGCCCGGACTTCTCCGGATGGAACTGTGTCGCGAAAAGACTGCCTCGGCGCACGGCCGAAGTGAAGTCCACGCCCGCATAGGACGTACGCCCCACGGTATGCGGATTAAGCTCCGCATAATACGAGTGGACGAAGTAGAACTCGTCCCCCGACCTTATGAACCTCTCCGTTCCATCCGTCTGCACATCGTTCCAGCCTATCTCGGGGACCTTGAACCCCTCGACATCCGGAAATCTGCGCACCTTCCCCGGAAGCACCCCGAGGAGATCAACGCCCCCATCCTCCTCGGAATGGTCGAAGAGGATCTGCATCCCAAGGCAAATGCCGATGAACGGCCTGCCCGAAGACGCCGCCTCCCGCACCGCATCCGTGAGGCCAAGCCCGTGTAGATTCGCCATCGCGCTCGCCGCCGCACCCACGCCGGGGAACACGACCCTCTCGGCAGCCCGGATCACGGACGGATCGGAGGAGATCACCGTCTCCGCGCCAAGCGCATTGAACGCGAGCCTTACGCTCGTAAGGTTCCCGGCCCTATAGTCAACAATCGCTGTCATCTGCACTCCATCATGCGCCTGCACATCAGGCGTCTTCCAATAGGTCGTTGCGGTAGAGATGCCTCACCGCGTCGCAATCCTGCGTGTGTCCGGCCCGGAACGACACGACCGTCCCTACAAAGCGGTCCGGACCCGTAAGCGCAAGCGCCGCCAGGAGATCGAGAACGGCGCGGTGCCACACCGGCTCAAGAAACCGATCCGTCCCCTTGACGTTGAAGCGTGGCTCGCCATACCAGCGTTTCCGCCCGTGGATGAGGATGTTGTTCTTGTCATACCCGAGGTTGCGGGTGTCGGCAAAGAGCCACCCTATCGTCCTGGCGAGCTGGTACTGCCTGTGCGTGGCGTTCGTGCGGGCATACGAGCCGTAGCGGAACGTCTCCGGCGTGACGTCGAACACGATGCGCTGGTCGCCGATTATCGTGCGCCAGCTTATCCCCACATCAAGCCTGAGCCGCCGCGTCCCGTCGTCCGGGATGAACATCAGGAAATCGCCCCTTGCACCGGCGAACGCAATCGGCTCCTTCACCGTGACGTACGTCGCACGCTCGTTCAGGGGGACGATCTTCGCCTTGTCTATCGCCTCGACAAGCGGAAGCGAAGAATCGTCGAAGAGCGGCGGATCGCCGGAATTCGTCTTGAGCACTACATTGTCCAGACCGAGACCGGCCTTGAGCGCGATGATGTGCTCGACCATCCGGAGGTAGTTGTGCGGCGATCCGCTGCGCAGGACGAGGTTGCGGGCGCTCGTCCACAGGTTAGAGATGTGCACGGCGGTGTCGAGCTGCTCCGGGAGATCCGTGCGGCGGATCCACCACCCCGGACGCTGGGAAGGCGCGAACGTTATCGTGCGCCTTTCGCTACCCCGGAACGTGCCGACGCCTGATACGCTCGCCTCGCCGGCGAGCGTGGTGCGGCTCGTGTTCCATCCCGACGAGCGCGACAGGCGCACATCGTCCACGTGCATCGCGTCGAAACGAGACCTTGCGGCGGAGAACGAAGCCGCATCGCCGGATAGAAGCCGACACTTCGGATAGGTAAAACTGCCGCCCATCGAATTACTTCTTCCGCTTGTTCGCCGGCGGATTCTCTATGTACTTGCGCATCTCCTTGGACATGTCGATCTCTATGCCGTACGCCATCGCGGCCGATTGGAGATTCTGGAGATATTCCCCGTAGTAGTTCGAATCAGGATTGGGCTTGAACTTCGGGATGTCCACGGGCTTGATGATCGCCTTGGCGGCGTCGGGCGAGACCATCCCGAAGAGAGGAAGCCTGCGTACCACAACCTCGTCCGGCGGCGCAATCACGTCGAGCAGCGCCCTTTCGTCGTCCGACAGCTTTTCATACATCGCCTTAGGGGTGCGGCCGTCGGCCTCCTTCTCCTTCTTGCTCAGGTCCAGGCGCATCGTGTACACGAAGAACCCTTTCGTGGCGAGCTCCTTGAAGAACTTGTTGGACATCACCTTCTTCACCGCCGACTCCATCGGAGTGCCCTTGGCGACCGCGACGACAAAGATCGGGGCGTCGTACTTCTCCGCTTCCTTCTTGGCCGCAGTGAGCGAAGTGAACGACTTCATTGACGACGGCATTTTCTTCTTTGCCTTGCCATCTTCACCCTGCGCGAAAAGCGACATCGCCGCCACCGCAAAAACCAACAGCATTCTCTTCATGTGACTACTCCTTGTTTTCGGCAAGGCCGCGCGCCAGCGCCGGAAGGCCTGGGTCGCGCGCGCCCGCAATTACCACTGCGCCGAACGCCGGCGCCTGCGCCTTCAGAAGCCGCAAGGCCTCCTCTGGGGTTCCAATGAAAGACGATCCCTGCACGGCCGCCACCAGCACATCGGACTGGAGGCTCCGGTCTGCGGTGCCTCCGGCATCGTACACTGGCAGCACGATGAGACGATCCTGCGGACGCAACTGCGCGTTGAACATATCCGCAAGCGGACTGAACATCTTGCGGAGGGGGCCGTACCCGTGCGGACGCCACACCACCGCCACTCCCTTGGGATACTTGTCCTGCAGCGTGGCAAGCATGGCATGAAGCTTCTCGGGATTGTGGGCGTAGTCGTCGTATACGTCTGCGCCGCCGCACCTGCCGATGAACTGCATCCGGCGCTCCACGCCCTTGAAGTTGGCGAGCGCCCCGCGGGCCTTCGCCTCGTCCACACCAAGGGCCATGGCCATCGCAAGGGCAATCCCCGCATTCTGCCTGTTGTGGACGCCCGGCATGGAGCAATCGGCGTCATAGCGCACCTTGCGCCCGTCAACGACGGGGCCCGGAACATTGGCGACAAAGGCATCGAACACCGCATCCATTTCGTCCTTGGAATAGTGGTCTGCGCTTGCGTTCGTGACTATCGCCGCATACGGGCTGAACGCCGTAAGCGACCTGTCGGACTCGTCTACCTCGGCAACGGCATACACGCCCTTCCCGTCCCTTACCGATCCGTTCCATCCAACCACGGCAGCCCCGTTCACGCAGAACGGATCGAGGCCGCAGTCTGCAAGTATGGCGGAAAGCATTGCCGTCACCGTGGATTTCCCGCATGTGCCGGCAACCGCGACAAGCCTGTAGGCCGACAGCGCCTCAGCGAGCGCGGCGGCACGGTGAACCACGGGAATGCCAAGCTCCTTCGCCCGCACAAGGCCTGGATTCTGCGGCTCGATAGCCGTAGAGACGATGACGCGATCCACTGAAGGACCGATGCCGCTGCCGTCATCGGGATACACCTTCACGCCAAGCGCTGCAAGCCGGCGAAGCGACTCGGGCATCACGCTTCCGCATGTGGATGAAACAAGGCGGTCTGCGCCGGATACGGAGTGGCCGACGCAGATGAGCGCATGCGCAAGTGCGCTCATCCCGACTCCGCCTATTCCGATCAGGTGATCCATGCGCCAAACCCTTACTTCACTTCCCGAATGACTTGAAAAGGTTCTTAACGCCCTCTGTCGTCTTTTTTGCCGTGTCGCCAACCGCGTCCACAGCAGCCTTGGCCCCGCCCACGGCGGATGTGGCCGTATCACCAACGGTCTTCACTGCGCCGCCGACGGCCGTCGTTGCGGTCTCACCTACGGACTTCACGGCTGTGGCAGCGTCCTTCACCGCCGTAGTGGTCGCGCCGCCGACAGACTTTACCGCTGTCTTCGTTTCTTCAGCCGCAGCGGATGCGGCGTTTCCGACCGCCGAGGACGCATCCTTGATGCCGGAACCGATGGCTCCACCGAGCGCCCCCAACCCTTCGCCAGCCGTAGACAGGGCCTTCACGAACGCATCCGTGAACGCCTTGGCAACTTCACCGAACGTCGCGCCGCCGGATTCCTTGCCCACGTCCCGCATCTCGATGTCGACGATCGGAAGCGGCGGAATGATGTCGCTCTTCATGAGCTTGACCTTGGTTCCAGCGATGCGCACATGGTCTATTATGAACTTCATCTCGGACTTCTGCTTCTCCTCGGGCGCACTCGCCTCCTTCTTCTCCCCGTCAGACGCAATCGCCTTGTCGACGTTGGAGAGTATCACGTCCATGTTGTTCGTGCCCTTGTGGGAATAGTAGCTCGCGAACGCATCCTCTATGACCAGATCCCTGACATGAAGCCTGTTCCCGAAAAGCTCGGATATGGATACGTCCAAGGCAAACGACCTTACCGACAGCGCCGGGGCGGAGCCGAAGCCATCAGGATTCGCGAGCCTCACTCCACTGATGCGCACAGTGCCAGACCACGGGTTTACGCAGAAACGCTCTATCGCAAATCCGGTGCCGGTGAACTTGGGCACCAGGCCGCCGGCAATGCCTGTGGCCACTGGACTGATCCACAGCGGCAATGTGACGACAAGCAGCAGGGACAACGCCAGCAGACCGACAACGCACCACAGCAGGCACTTGAATATCCTACAAAGACAACCGCATTTCTTCTTTTCGCTCATCGCCACTCCTTTCAGGACTTTGTTATCCGTGAATGATACCACATTTCAGCCCATAATGAAACGCTTTTGGAACACCACGCTTCATGCGATGTTAGTGATGGTCTTCGCGCAGAAGGAGATGGGTGCATCCAAAGATTCATACGCATTGGGGTGGTAAAGCCCCCTCACTTTTTGCAAAAAGTGAGGGATGGGAGGTGGCCGTGAAAAAATGAGATGGCGTAGATGCGACATTTTCTCGGAAATGCGCCCGCGGCGGGATTTTCGGTCGCAGAGGACTGCGACCCTCCCGTGGCGGCGATTTCATCGAAATCGCCCTACCAAATCCCTAAATCCCCAACTGCAATCGTAAATCGCAAATTCCCACTACCATCTACCAACTACCATCTACCAACTACCAACTTTGAATATGCTATAATTCGCGCCGTTTTGCGCCGAAAGCGCACCAACGACTGTGCAAAGATGGAAAACTCCAAGCAAATGCCCGCCCACATCGCCATGAAGCTCAATTGGCTCCGTGAGCGTCTTCGTGGCCTCGGCAGCGCGATTGTGGCGTTTTCAGCAGGCGTGGACTCCACGCTCCTCCTGTACGCGACCCATGAAACCTTGGGGGATAAGGCGATTGCCGCGACAATACGCTCCCGCACATTTCCGCATCGCGAGTTCGAGGAATCGATTGACTTCTGCAAGGCCCATGGTATAAGGCACATCATCGTGGATTCCGACGAGCTTTCCCTGCCGTCATTTGTCGAGAACGCCCCGGACAGGTGCTATCACTGTAAAAAGGCGATCTTCTCAAAGCTCGTAAGCTTGGCGAATGAAGCCGGATATGCCGCCGTGCTTGAGGGATCGAATCGCGACGACGATGGCGATTTCCGTCCTGGCCGACGTGCCGTAAGGGAATTGGGCGTGGTCAGTCCACTCCACGAGGCCGGCCTCACGAAGTCCGACATACGCATCCTATCCAGATCTATGGGGCTTCCGACCTGGAGCAAGCCGTCGTTCGCCTGCCTCGCATCGCGGATACCCTACGGAGAGCGCATCACAGCCGAAGCCCTCGACCGAATCGAAAGGACGGAACAGTGGCTGTTGGATTCCGGGCTGGGCCTTACCCAACTGCGCGTGAGGGCGCATGGCGACCTTGCCCGGATCGAAGTGCCGCCAACAGACATACCGCGCATTGCCAGCCGCGCATCGGACGTCTCGTCCGCACTGAAGGACATCGGCTTCAGGCAAGTCTCGCTTGATCTCACCGGCTACCGCACCGGAAGCATGAACGAATCGCTTACCGGTGCAGAGCGCGAAGCGGCGGCAGACGGAACCATCGGCAAATGAAGGAACGCATCACATGAACGGAATCGACAAAGACGAAGCTCTGTCACTGCTCAAGCCGGAGCGGCGCAATGAACTGCGGAAGCGGGCGCATGACGTAACGGAGAAATGCATCGAGAAGCGGTTTGACTTCTGCTCGATCATAAACGCGAAAAGCGGCTGCTGCACGGAAGACTGCAAATGGTGCGCACAGTCAAGGCATTGGAACACCGGGTGCGAAACATACGGATGGGTAGGGACGGAAGCGTGCGTAAACGCCGCAAAAGAGGCGGAGGCAAATGGGGCAGACCGCATCGGCATTGTCACATCGGGAAAGCGACTTTCCGCAAACGACATCGACCGTGTGTGCGCCGCATTGAGGGAAATGCGCAAGACCACAAAGATAGGGCTGTGCGCATCCCTCGGACTTCTCTCGGAGGACGACCTCGCCCGGCTGAAGGCCGCCGGACTCGACCGCATACACTGCAACATAGAGGCGGCGCCGTCGCTGTTCAGGACGCTCTGCACCACGCACACCACCGCCGACAAGGTAAAGACGCTGCAGGCCGCAAGGCGTCTTGGCTTCCAGGTGTGCTGCGGCGGCATAATCGGCATGGGGGAGACCGACGGGCAGCTGGTGGAGTTCGCCTTCGCCCTGAAGGAAATTGCGCCCGACTGCATCCCGGTAAACGTGCTGCACCCGATAAAGGGCACCCCGCTCGGCAACCGCAAAATCCTCGACGCCGACCGAATAATCGATTCCGTCGCGCTCCTGCGGCTCGTGAACCCCTCGATTCCGCTGCGCTTTGCGGGCGGCAGACGTGACATGGACGACGAGACTGCCGCAAAGTGCATCCACGTAGGGATGTCCGCCGGCATAGCCGGTCCGCTCCTCACAACGCCAGGCGCCGACTTTGACGACGACCGCGAACTTGCAATCCGCGCCGGATATACGGTAAGCGCCGCAAGATAGCGACGCTGTGACCCGTTGACATTTCAGTTCCGTATCAATAATGTCACGGGGTGTCACACCTGTGTGACAAACTGGCGCATTCCACGCCTGTTACGCGCCGTCCATCGGGTTGGCACGGCATTTGCGTACATATGGCGTGTGAACAAAAGAAGGAGCAAACAAATGAATACACTATTGAACATAGATCCATGGAACATATTGAGCGACCTTCTCGACGCAGACAGTCAGGCGTTCAAGGATGTAAGGGCAAGGGCCTGCGGACATTTCCCGCCCGTCAACGTATTCCTTGATGACGATGCGGCAATCATAGACCTGCTGCTTCCCGGAAAGACGGCAAAAGATATCGAGCTGTCCCTCGAGCCTCAGGCGGTAGTCATCGCCGACAAGCCGACAGAGACGACCGATGCCGCAACCGGCAAGCCAACCGTCGCGCAGCCCGCATGGTCGCGCCGTCTGGCGCTGCCTTTCAGGGTCGATGCCGAGAAGGCCAACGCGAAATTCACGAACGGCATTCTCAGGATCGAACTTCCGAAGGCAGAGAAGGCCGGCATCCGTCATATCGCAATAGAAGGCTAAACGAAAGGAGAAAGAAAATGAACGAAGAGAAATTTGTGGTTCCGTCGGCAACGCTTTCCGAGCGTCCGGAGGAGTACGAGCTGAAATTTGTGGTGCCTGGCGTCGGGAAAGGCGATGCCGACCTTCATGTGGAGGGGAGGACGCTCACGCTGAAGACGCACGCGAAGCACCAGAACCCGGCCGGATTCAAGCAGGTCGCGGCCGAATTCGAGAACGTGAACTACGCCATGAGCGCGGAGATACCCGAAAGGGCAGATCTCGCGACCCTCACGGCCAAGATCGAAAACGGAATACTTACGGTCACGATAAAGAAGCGGCCTGAATTGCAGCCGAAGAAGATCGAGATACAGTAACCGAAATGCGATGGCATCGCATCTTGCCTAAACGGCAAGACAAAAAAGGCCAGCCGATGGGATGTCGGCTGGCCTTTCTGTTTGAGGAGTGTGCGTCCGTTCTGGTGCCATCGCATGGGAGTCCGTTCCGGTGCCATTGCATGGGAGGGACGCACTGCGGATGGGGCATAGACAAAATAGACGACAGTCCGTGACGGCAGAAGCGCAAATACGCCTTCCAATCCAAACGCAACTATGGTTTGGTATATACCATTCCATAATTGCATATGGATCGGTATGACTCTCTGGGCTTGAATGTGCTATCTTATCTGCCCATATGAAGCAGATTCGTAGACTTTGTTGCATCTTCGCTCACGCTTTTTTGGTATATTGCGCGGTAAGGAGGTGGACGATGAGCTACACAATGACGATGGAACCTGATTTGAGGCGCAAGGCTGAAGCGTACGCCGCTCGGCAGGGAATGACGTTGGATGGAATCATCAGAGCCTATCTCGTAACGGTTGTCACACATGAGACGCGCGGCGAACGTCGTGCGAGGGAACTTCATGAATTCATCGCCGCGCAACCCAAACTTGAAGGTGCACCGTACAAGTTCAGTCGTCAGGATGCCTACGATGAGGAGATTGCCTGATGCGGTCTTTTCTCGACACGAACGTTCTTGTCTACCTTGCAGATGCGCGTAATCCAAGGAAACAGAGTATTGCCGAAAAGTATGTGGAGGGCACGATAGCCGAACGGCTTGATTGCCGAATTTCATTTCAGACCTTGACCGAATTCACCAATGTCTGCATCAAGAAATTGAAGTTGGACAAAAACGTCATTTCCGTGTTTTTGATTATTTTGATGACTTGCAAATGGTCAGAGCCGATTCCGTTTCCGTGAAGAATGCCTTGGAAATCAAGGCTCGGTACAATATCCAGTTTTATGACGCAATGACGATATCCACCGCAAGCGAATCCGGATGCGATGAGATACTGGCCGAAGATCTGAATGACGGGCAGAATTACGATGGAGTTGTTGCACACAATCCATTTAAGTGACTTTGACTGTTCGCTGGTTTGCCCATGCGTTTCAGGTCGTACTGAATCTGCCATACGAAGATGTCGATTGCTTTGCGATGAAAGAGCCGACTGTTGTGCCGGCACGAACATTCTTGAGTCAATTGCCTTGATGGTGGGAGTCCGTAGCGACGACGCCCTCGTCGTCGTGGCAACTGGCAGACAGCCAACCTTCGGCCGCGACAAGCTGCGGCCCTCACGCGCCCATGAAACCCGATCTCCACCCTAAAACCGCGCATGCCCCCTGATTGCGGTGAAACGAACATTTCTCTTGCACGAAAACGAATATGCGGATTCGGCTTTTTGCTATAATGGCGGCGTGAATTTCATCGAGGAACTTGCCGACGAGGCGGATTGTCCGTGATCGGGGATTTAACAAGCGAAGGAAGGTCGAGCCATGTCAACGAACGCAATGAGAACCGTAGCGCTGTCGCTGTTTGCCGCAAACCTGTCGCTTGTGGCGCCGGCAAAGGACTACTATGTGGACGCCGACAACGGAAATGACGCCTGGAACGGCCTCGCGGAGACGAAGGGCGGCATCGACCCCCAGACGAGTCTGACGAACGGCCCGCGCAAGACGTTGCAGGGAGTTCTGGCTGTGGCAAACAACCGCTGGGCGACCATCCATGCCGCGCCCGGACGCTACGACAAGGGTTCATACGAAGGGTCGGGGGCTTGGACGAACTACTTTGCGCGCGCATATCTTGGCGATGGGCAGACGCTGATTGCGACGGAAGGTCCGGACAAGACATTCATCGAGGGCCGGTCCGACACAAGCGAGGCGAAGCTCGACAACTACGGGAACGGCCCCTCCGCCCTGCGCTGTCTCACGCTGTCCGGCGGGGCAAAGGTCATCGGCTTTACAATCTGCGGAGGCCGTGTGCGCAGCAGGAATGACAGCGGAACAGACACGATGTCGTCGCGCGGCGGCGGCATCCTTTTCATCGGGGACGGATACGTGGTCGACTGCGTCATCTCCAACAATGCGTCCGCCAACCGCGGCGGCGCCGCCTACCACGAGGGTTCGGCGGCATGGGACAAGGCCGTCCTTCTCAACTGCCGCGTTCTCAACAACGCATCCGCCAAACCGTGCGCGGCGACGATGTACTGTACGCAGATCAACTGTCTGTTCAAGGACAACGTGGGGTACGATCATGTCGGCTACGGTTGCGCGCTGAACTGCACGATCTTCGACGGCGTGCGCAAGTCCACGGTTTCCAACAGCTACATCGCGGCCGGCGCAGACAGGGGGTCAAACAAGTTCGGCGGCTGCCATTACGTGACCGGCTCCACGCCCGGAGATTCGTCGGTCTACACGGGGTGTGCGGACCGGCCGGCGGCAGATTACGTCTTCGCTCCGGACGGGATGCCGCTGAAGGGCAGCCCGCTCGTCGATGCGGTGGCGGACACTTCCTTCTACGACGCCACTTGGCCACCGGCGTTGGCGGACTACAAGGGCAAGGATGCCATCGGCGGCGCGCGCATCCTCGGCGGCAAGATGGACATCGGTGCGGTCGAATACGATTGGGTGCGGGCGCCGCCGGCCGGCCTGTCCGTCTCGGTGGACACGACCGGAGGCTCGAATGTCGTTTCGTTTGCGCGAACCTTCCCTTCGAAGGATGCGGTCGTGAAGTCGCTGACATTCGCCGGCGAAACTTTTGAGTTCGCGGACGTCGACGACGACTTCGTCTACACCAGAACGGTTGAGGGCCGTGCGCAGGACTATGGCATTTCCGTCGCCTATGCAAAGGACGAGTGGTATGTTGACGATGACGGATCCGACGACGCCAACGTCGGCTTCAGGAAGGGAAGTCCATTCGGCACAATCAAAAAGGCCATGGGCGTGGTGTCTTCCGGCGGCATCGTGCATGTTGCGCCGGGAATTTATGGCGACCGCCAGGGTCTGATGGATGTTCGCGGAGGCACGACGAACCGTGTCGTGGTCAAGGCCGGCGTTGGACTTGTTGCGGACGGTGGGCCGGACGCCACGGCCATAGTCGGGCACCGGTCGGCCGATGCGGGCGGCTGGGGATCGGACGCGGTGCGGTGCGTATTCCTGGAAGACGGCGCCTACATTCAGGGCTTCACGATCCGTGGCGGCGCGGCCTACATGTCGAGCGACAACGGCAACTGCGGCGGAGGAGTGTCCGCCGATTCACAGGGGAACTCGGCCATTGTCGATTGTGTAATCACGAACAATACGGCGGTGCGTGGGGGCGGCGTCTACAGATCGACCTGCATTCGCTGCCTGATCAAGGACAACCAGGCCGCATCCTGGTCTTACGGCACGGGCGGGTTCACCGGGGAATATGTCGATTGCGTGGCCGATGGCGAGACCCTCTATACGTCGGCCCTCGTCCTGAATTGTTCGGTCTACCGCGATCCGGACCGGCCGAACTCGGGCATGATCCTCGGGATACAAGACGGCGGCCAGACGGTCAACACGATCCTTTACGACGGATTCGGGCCCATGCGGCGCTATTCGAACTGCGTATTCCGCGCCGACACGTCCCTGCCGCCGGAATATCGGGATTCGCATTGCAAGGTCGATCAGCCGGAAGCCGATTCGCATGACGCGGCCTACCGTCCGCTGACGGCCGAGAACTCGGTGGTTGTGGACAAGGGCTGGCGTGATGCCTATGACGCGTTCTTCCCCGCGCAGTGGCTGAGGTTCAAGACAGGCCTGGATGCCTGCGGCGGTCAGCGCGTCTACAATGGGGCGCTTGACATCGGGGCGGGCGAATACGACTGGAGACCGACTTACGCGGACCGCCTTGTCGGCAGGCGAGGGAGGGTTGTCGCGGCATCGTCCGCAGTCGTGGAGGGTGCGCATGGCGTCGCGCTGGGGAGCGGCGAGTCCCTGACTGTCGACTGGGTGGCGCCGCGGGCTGGCATGCAGTCGTTTGCGGCGGTCATCAGCGGGGGGACTGGGCTGGCCGTTCACCTGAAAGCGCTCGTTGAAGCGGTAGAGGTGCGGCGAGGTGAACAGCCCCGTGCGGTATCCTGCCGCCGTGAGAACGGAGGCGAGCATCGCGGCGGTCGAGCC
>SAMEA104315424__coassemble_711_pt1 | contig 20605 bp, 16 predicted proteins | sample SAMEA104315424__metabat2_low_PE_034 | metagenome-assembled genome bin SAMEA104315424 (sample SAMEA104315424) | gut metagenome | biome: Monkey gut; feature: monkey-associated habitat; material: faeces | place: China | collected 2013 | reverse complement strand
GCGCGGGCCGCGAGAAGAGTCTTCTCGATGATCGTCTTTGCGACTGCGGGGTTCTCCTCGAAGAACGTCATCAGCCTGTCGCTGACGATGGACCCTACGATCCCCTCCACCTCGCCGTTGCCGAGCTTCGTCTTCGTCTGCCCCTCGAACTGCGGCTGCGGGACCTTCACGCTCACGATCACGGTAAGGCCCTCGCGCATGTCGTCGCCGGTGAGGCTGTCCTTCTCCTTGATCAGCTTGGCGTCGGCCCCATACTTGTTGATTGTGCGCGTGAGCGCCGCCCTGAACCCGGAGAGGTGGGTGCCGCCCTCAACCGTGTGGATGTTGTTGCAGTATGTCTGCTCGATCGTCGAATACGTCTCGGTATACTGCATCGACACCTCGGCCGTGATCGGCACGCCGGACGAGTTTGCCTTCTCCCCCTCGAAGTGTATGATCGGCGAAAGCGGCTTCTTGTTCTGGTTGAGATACCCCACGAACTCGTCTATCCCGCCCTCGTAGTGGAACGTCTCCTCGTGATGGGACTCGCCCTCGTCGTCGCGGAAATGTATCTTCACGCCCTTGTTCAGGAACGCAAGCTCGCGCAGGCGGGCGCAAAGCGTCTCCCACTTGAACGCATGGCACGAGAAGATCGTGTGGTCTGGGAAGAACGTGACCTTTGTGCCCGTCTCGTCGCCGCATTCGCCAACGACCTCAAGCGGCTTCGTGACGTGCCCGCGCGAAAACTCGATGTGGTGGATCTTGCCTCCGCGCTTCACCTCGACCTTCATCCAGTCGGAAAGGGCGTTCACGCACGATACGCCTACGCCGTGCAGTCCGCCGGACACCTTGTAGTTGGAGCCGTCGAACTTGCCGCCGGCGTGGAGGACGGTGAGGACCACCTCGATCGCCGGGCGATGCTGCGTGGGATGCATATCGACGGGGATGCCGCGACCGTTGTCCTGCACCGTGAGGGAGCCATCCGGATTGATCGTGACGTCGATCATCGAGCAATAGCCGGCAAGCGCCTCGTCGATCGAATTGTCCACCACCTCGTACACAAGGTGGTGATACCCGCGCTCGCCAGTGTCGCCGATGTACATCGCAGGGCGCTTGCGAACCGCCTCCATGCCCTCCAGCACCTGGATGTTGGCGGCATTGTAGCTTGACGGCTGCGCTCCCTGCGCAGTATCTCCGGCGGCTCCTGCCGCGTTATCTTCTTCGGACATTTCTCTCTCTCCCCCCAAATGCCGGTATTATACCAAAGCCCCATCCCCCGCGCAAGGCAACCGCGAACTCGAAAACGCGCTTCGCGCCCCCCCAGAAAGGCAAGGGAAGCCCCGCAAATACGTGGCTTCCCACAAGTCCAGCAATGGCGCCCCTGGCAGGATTCGAACCTGCTACCCTCAGTTTAGGAAACTAATGCTCTGTCCTAATGAGCTACAGGGGCCAAGCAACAAAACGGCGCGTATTATACCACAAGGAAGCCATCTGCGGAATCAAAAGATCGACCATGTGGATTGTCGCACCGCTGGCAAGGGCGCTTGAGGCCGAATGCGCACAGTCCGGAATGTAGGCGCCAGCCACACCCGGCATCTGCGGCGAAGTCACCCCTCGAGTATCACGCTCGCGTTGCTGCCGCCAAACGCGAACGAGTTGGACAGCGCGCGGCGGACCTTCCCGCCCCGTATCTTGCGCCAGCAGATTGCGGCTTCGACAGCGCCTGCCGCCCCAAGGCAGTGTCCGGTGCGGGACTTCGTGGACTCGACGACAAGCGGATTCCCGGCGTCGCCGCCCCGCAGGCTTTCGCCAAACACGCGACGCACGGCCTTCATCTCCATGGCGTCATTCGCCAACGTGCCGGTACCATGAAGGTTCACGTAGTCGACGCCGTCAGGGCCGCACCCCGCATCGCGCAACGCACAGCGCATGGCCGCCTCCGCGCCATTGCCTTCCGGGTCTGGAGCCGTCGCATGGTATGCGTCCGACGACTCGCCTGCGCCGGAGAAGAACACGCTGCGCTCTCCCGCATTCGGGCAGACGTCGCGCTCGCGCTCCATCAGAAACAGCGCGACACCCTCTCCGAGACATATTCCGTCCCTATCCTCCGCAAGCGGCCTGCATCGCTCCCGCGCCAAAGCGCCAAGCGCATTGAAGCCATTCATGGCGAACCTGCACCGTCCGTCCACGCCGCCAACGACGGCCGCGTCGCAGAGTCCGGCCTCAATGAGCCGACGTGCCGACGGGAAGGCCTTGGCGGACGAGCTGCACGCCGTAGATATCGTATAGCACGGGCCGGTTATCCCCGTTTTTCGGGCCAGGTATTCCGATGGCGAGCCAAGCTCCAGCATGGAGAACCTGAATCCATCCGGGAACCCGCACCTGCAGTCTCCGGAGCGCGAGAGCGCGGCATCGATGTTGGCCTGAGCCTCGTCCACGCCCGTGTTGGACGCGCCAAGGACTATTGCGATCCTGTCGCGTCCATAGCGTGACACGGCCTCCCCTACCTGCCGGGCCATGTCCTCTGCTGCCCAGGCCGCCAGACGGCAGGCGCGGATGTTGAATTCCGGATCCCGGATCTCCGGCAACCGTTCCTCGACCTTGCCAAAGTATATGGCGCGGCCGGGTATGTCCCCCTCGATCCTCTCAAGGCGTTCGGAGTAGAGTGCAGAGCATGCCGACAAGGACAACCGCATTCACAATCGCCTCTCTACAGCCTCTTCAGCATCTTGCGGATGGCGCCTTCGCGAGCCTCGATGGACTCGCACAGGCGGAACTGGACCCGCGCGCGATTCAGGTTCTGCCCCGGCTGCTGCGTCTTGAAATACCGATCGCCGGCAAGGTAGTCCTGGAAGAACCTCAATCCAAGCTCGAACGGCAGGAGCCGCACGGCGTCGTACAGGCATTCCTTGTCCGCAGCGGTCATGAAGGCGCCGGCCTCCTTCATGTACCCCTTCATGAACGCGAGGAACAGATCCTCGTTGAACGCCACCTTGCCGAGGTTTGACTCCTCCTCTCCGGCGGGGTTGCAGATCGAGCGAACGGCGTCGCCGACATCGATCTGCACCAAACCAGGGCTTACCGTGTCAAGGTCGATCATCGCCGTACCCTTGCCGGTAAAATCGTCGATCATTATGTTGTTCACCTTCGGGTCGCCATGGAACATGCGGCGCTTCAGCTCGCCAGACGCCTCAGCCCTCTCAAGGCAGCAGGCGAAATCCCTGCGCTCGTCGATGTACTTCGCGAGACGCTTCGCCTCGACGGATGCGTTGAGCAGCGCCTTCGCCCTCTTCGACTTCAGCGTGCGGTCGTACTGTTTCAGATATCCGCTCGTCACGTGGAAACCCGGCAGCGGGTCCTCGATCGCCGCGGGGGACATGTCGGAGATCAGGTAGTGGAAATGCCCCAGGGCGCTGCCGCATTCGAGCGCATGCTCCGGACTCTGCGCGGTATCGAACGCATGCGCGGAAAGTATGCGCGTGATGACGCGCCATACGTCGCCCCGCTCGTCCCGCATGAAATCCCCGCCGCCTTTCGTCTTCACTATGCGCGGCATCTGCCACACCCTGTCGTCCCGGCCGCCCCTGGCATCCGCCTCAAGCTTCTCGTGGCAGTGCAGCGTTATCGCGTGCATGTTGGCCATTATCGATTCCGGCTTTGGGAACACGGAACTGTTCACGCGCTGCAGCACCACCTGCGTCTCCGTGAACGTATTGCGGTATACGGCGAGGAACGTGTCGTTTATGTTGCCGTTCCCGAACGGCGCCAGCGTGACAAGCCGCCCCTTGATGTTGAAGTCCTCGATCAGCAGCGACAAATCCATCAGCGCCTCCCCTTCTTCTTCCGGCCCCTCGCCACATTTGCCTTCGCCGCATCCGGCGCCCGTCCCTTGCGTACGGCGCGGCAGCCATCCTTCCCGCAGTCGGCGGAGGCGAAGTCTATCCAGCGATTCTTCCAGTCGACCTTTACGGCACGTATGCGGATCTTGTCGCCGATGCGCCACGTGCGCTCCCCGTCCTCCAGAGCCATCTTGCGCTCGTTGAAGTACACATAGCGACGGGAGAGCGTGGATATGCGGACCAGCCCGCCAATCGCAAGCGCAGGGACATCCACGAACAGACCGAAGCCCGTGACCCGGCTCACCACTGCGTCAAACACGCCGCCGGACTCCTCCACGAACCTGAATTTCTTCATGTCATTCAGAGTCCGTTCGGCTTCGTCCGCGCGTTCCTCCATCTCGGAGCAATGCTTCGCGATCCGATCCAGAGCCTGCTGCTGCATGCGCCCGTTGCCCGTGACGAGGAAGTCGGCGAGCTGGCGGTGCAGCACAAGATCCGGATAGCGGCGTATCGGACTCGTGAAGTGCGCGTAGAAATCCTTCGCAAGGCCGAAGTGGCCCATGTGGCGGGCATCGTAGCACGCCCGCTTCATCGAACGCAGCACCATCACCGCTATGGTGCCTTCGAGCGGTTCGCCCTTGATGCGCCCGAGAAATGCCGCCACGTTCCTCCCGTGCGAAAGGTCGCCGCATTTCACGCCTATGGACGCGAGATCCGCGCGCAGCTGCTCAAGGCGTTCCGGATCGGGACGCTCATGCAGACGGGCCAGTATCTTGATTCCCCGCGTCCAAAGCTCCTTGGCCACCGCCTCGTTGGCCGCAACCATGCATTCCTCCACCATCTGGTGGGATTCATCGTAGGGTCGCGCCACAAGCCCGGTCATGCGGCCTTCGCCATCCAGCAATATCTCGGTTTCCGGGACTTCAAGATCCAGCGCACCTTCCGCGAAGCGCCGCCGGCGCAGCTTCTGGGCAAGCGCACTTATCGCCAGGATCGCCTTTGCTCCCTGCGACGGGCCGCGCCCCTTGCGGATGACGTCAAGCACCTGCTCGTAGGTGAACCTGTCCTTGGAACGGATCACGGACTTCGCGAACCTCCGGGCGATGCATCGCCCCGACTTGTCGAAGGTCATGAAGACGGAGAACGCGAGCCTGTCCTCTCCCGGCACAAGCGAGCATACGCCGTTCGACAGCTCCTCCGGAAGCATCGGCACCACCCTGTTGAGCAGATACACGCTCGTGGAGCGCCTGTACGCCTCGCGGTCAATGGCTGTGCCCGGCTTCACGTAATGCGACACATCGGCGATGTGCACGCCAAGCACCACGTTGCCCTTGCGGTCGCTCTCCAAAGACAGCGCATCGTCGAAATCCTTTGCCGTCGCGGGGTCGCAGGTGAATATGTATTTCCTGCGGAGGTCAAGCCTCTTGTCGAAGAACACGGCCCCTGCCGCGGCGATCCGCCTTGATTCGCGCTGTACGTCCCTGGGGAATTTCCCCGGCAAGTCATACTGGGCAATGACGGCATCGATATCGTCAATCGCCGTCCGCCCCTTCACAAAGGGAAGCTTCCCCTTCTTATCCTCGCATTTCCCTGATGTTTCTCTTTTCACGCCGCGATTATACCACATTTACGAGAAACGGGCTTTCTGCCCAAAGTCGGGCTGCCGCCTTCCGGCCCCCTTGCGGCGCCGGATGAACTTGCCGCCATTGGGCTTCCCCTGCGCGAGTTCGCGGAATTTCCTGCCCTTGATCCACGGGGCCGTAGGCAATCCGCCCTTCTCCTTGCCCTGCACGTCCACGTGGAACGGATGGTCGCGGTCAACGGATATCGATTTCTTGATGAAGCGCTCGATGGACTTTACGAGCACCCATTCCTCCGGTGCGACAAAGGAGATGGCGACGCCGCCCTTCCCTGCCCGTGCCGTACGCCCGATCCTGTGGACATACGACTCGGTCTCAAGCGGCAGCTCCATCTGCACCACGAGATCCACCTCCGGCACGTCAATGCCACGGCTCGCGATGTCCGTCGCGACGAGGACACGCACCGTGCCCTTCTTGAACCCGTCGAGCGCCCTCGTGCGCTGGCACTGTGTCTTGTCGGAGTGTATCGCCGCCGCAGCGACGCCCTTCCTGAGGAGTTTCTTGAGCACCCGATCCGCGCCGCGCCTAGTCCTTGCGAACACCATGACCTTGCGCCACTCGGGGTTGTTCTCGAGAAGCCACATGAGAAGGTTGTCCTTCTCGCCCTTGTCGACGCACATCAGCTTCTGGTTGATCGCGTCCACGGTAGGCGTCTCCGGCGAGATCATCACCTGCACCGGATCATGCACAAGCTCCCCGGCGAGCTTCAGTATCGCGGGGGACAGCGTCGCGGAGAAGAACATCGACTGCCTCTTCGCCGGCAGTTTCGATATTATGCGGCGGATGTCAGGCAGGAAGCCCATGTCAAGCATCCGATCCGCCTCGTCCAGCACGAAGTACCTGATTGCGTCAAGGAACACGTGCCCCTGCGTCATCAGATCCATCAGCCTTCCGGGCGTGGCGATCACCACCTCCGCGCCACGGTTCAGGTCCTTGACCTGGCTGAACTGGCTCACTCCGCCAAACACGCACGCGAAGCGCGTCTTCGTATGCTTCGCGTACTTCGCGAAGTTCGCGCCGATCTGCGCCGCCAGTTCCCGCGTGGGGCTGAGCACAAGCGCGGACGGATGCCTTGTGCGCGGCTTGTCCTTCGATTGGCAGAGCGCATTTATTATCGGCAGCAGGAACGCCGCCGTCTTGCCTGTGCCGGTCTGCGCACACCCTATGAGGTCCCGTCCGTCCAAAAGCGGCGGGATCGCCTTCTCCTGGATGGGGGTCGGGGTCTCGTATCCAATCTCGCCTATCGCGAGGCGCAACCGCCCGTCAAGGCTGTCAAATAGCGGCTTTTCTGTTTCCGATGCCATCATGCACTCCTTCTGCGCACCAAGACACAACCGTGCACAGAAGGTCTCCTGCGACAATCGTCCCCACGCATGCCGGCCGGACGAATCCGGCCGTTCAAACTGTCAAATCAGCCGACGACCTCAGGCGTCAGCGGCTTGTCGGCAGACGGAATCTGCTTCGTCTCTGCCGCGGCCTTCACGGCCGGATCTTCAGGCTTGTCGCCCTCTTCCTTGCCTTTCTTGAATTCGCCAAGCGACTTGCCGAGCGAATGTGCAAGCTCGGGCAGCTTCTTGCCCCCGAAAAGAAGAAGGATTATAGCCAAAAGAAGCAGAATCTGCCATGGTCCCCAACTCATTATCGTGTCTCCTGTTTACTTGTCAATGTTAGTGAGTTTCAATGTGTCGAAATCAATGCGCCGATAGTAGCAGTTGCGCGGCTGCCCGGCGGAATTCTTCGTGTGGCAGATGCCGCCACGGCACGGACGCACCACGTACAGGAGCGAATTCTGCTCGCAGTTCACATACGCCTCAATGAGGTCGAACGTCTCGCCGCTCGTCTCACCCTTGAACCACAGCCTGTTGCGGCTCGTGGACCACAGGATGAGCTTGCGCTTCGCGAAGGATTCCCTCATCGCGTACTCGTTGGTGTACGCGACAAGTATCACCTCCTTGGTGTCGGCATTCTGCACGGCCACCGGGATTACCCCCGGATCGCACGGGGCGTTGCCGGCGGCACGGGTCTCGGCAACCTGCTTGCCCACCTTCTCAAGTTTGGTGAAATCGAGTGTCAGCTCAAGAGATTCTTCCAACTGTCCCATAACGGTTCCTTATTATAGCATAATTCCAAGGTTCACTTCAGCATGAGCGCGGTCAGAAGCTTCGCGAAGCGCGACGGATTCGGCACGGGGCTTCCCTCGGCCACAAGCGCCTGGTCGAAAAGAAGCTCGACCGCATCGGAAAACGCCACGCCCTCAAGGCCCTTCGCCTTCTCCACAAGCGGATGGGAGGCGTTCACCTCAAGAATCCTCTTCTCGTCCGGCACATCCTGCTTCATCGCGCGCATCATGCGGATCATCGCTGGAGACAGCGCATTCTCCGATGCGACGAGGCAGCAGGGACTCTCGGCCAGGCGCGTCGATACGCGCACGTCCGACACGTAATCCTTGAGCTGTTCCTTCATCTTCTCGAGGAACGGCTTGAGGTCGGCCGAAGCCTTCTCGTTCGCCTCCTTCTCCGCCTTCTGCTCGGTCTCGCTGCCGAACCGCACGTCGCCGCGGGCAATGTCCACGAGCTTCTTCCCCTCGAACTCGCGGAAGGAATCCACAAGCCACTCGTCCACGGGATCCACGAAAAGCAGCACGTCAAGGCCGTGCTTCTCGGCCTGTTCGAGCTGCGGAGCCCGGCGGGCCTCGTCCTCCTTCTCCGCGCAGAGGTAGTAGATGTCCTTCTGGTCCTGCGGCATCTTCTTCACGTAGTCCTCGAGGAAGATCGTCTTCCCGGCGGGGGACTGCGAACTCGGATACTTGAGGAGCTTCTTGATGCGGTCTGCATTCACGTAATCGGTGTGCAGACCTTCCTTGAGGATACGTCCGAAAGCCTTGTAGAACGTGTCGTACGTCTCCTTGCCCTTCATGTCCTCAAGCGTGGAGAGGATCTTGGACGTAACCGCGCTCTTTATCTTCGATATCACCTGGTCGTCCTGCAGCATTTCGCGCGATACGTTGAGCGGCAGGTCCGCAGAATCCACCACGCCCTTCACAAAGCGGAGGTAGTCCGGCAGGAGGAGATCAAAGTCGTTTCCGATGAACACGTTGCGCACGTAGAGGGAGAGCCCCCGCTTCGTCTGCGGCATGTACATCTCCATCCCTGCTGACTTCGGGATGAAAAGCAGGGCCTTGAACTCCACCTGACCTTCCCCCGAGAACGGGATCGTCTCCAGCGGCTCGTCGAAGTCGTGGGTAAGGTGCTTGTAGAACTCGTCGTACTCCTCCTTCTTCACGTCCTTCTTCTGACGCTTCCAGAGGGCAACCATCGTGTTCAGCGGCTTTGGCGGTTCAGGCGCCTTTTTCTCCTCACCGTCCTTCGGCTCTTCCTTCTTGCCGATTTCCTCGAAGTATATCGGATACGCGATGAAGTCGGAATAGTTCTTGACCAGCTCGCGGACCCTCCACTCGTCCAGGTATTCATCCTGCCCGTCGCGGAGGTGCAGCGTGATCGTGGTGCCGAACCCGTCGCGGGTCGCATCGGAGATCGTATATGAGCCGATGCCGTCCGACTCCCACGAGAACGCGGCGTCCTCGCCACGCTTCCTGGACACCACCGTCACCTTGTCCGCCACCATGAACGCGGCGTAGAATCCGACGCCGAACCGGCCAATCAGTTCCGGCAGGCTGCCGCCATCCTTCTCCGCCGCGGCCTCCATGAACTTCTTCGTCCCGGAGGACGCTATCGTGCCAAGGTTGTTCTCGAGGTCCTCCTCGTCCATCCCGTAGCCGTTGTCGGAGATGGAAAGCAGTCTCTTATCCTTGTCCGCAGAAATGGTTATCTTCCATTCAGGGGCATCGGCGAGGAGCTCCTTGTCAACAAGGCCCAGGTACTTTGCGCGATCGATGGCATCGGATGCGTTGGAAAGAAGCTCGCGGAGAAATATCTCCTTCTTCGAATATAGCGAGTTGACGACGAGATCGAGCATCCGTCCGATCTCTGCCTTGAACTGTTTCGTTTCCGTTTTCATAATGGCGTGAAATTATACCACAAAGCCCACGCCAGGAACCATGGCGGCGTACGATTGCGGTTTAAGGCCGGTGTGCAGGACTGCGAAACCGCGCTGTCCGGCACAGGACATGTTCACGGGATCAGCACGCCGAACGGCTCGAACTCGTGACGCACCACCTTGCCGCACGGAAGGGCGATGTCCGCCGTCACAGGCTCCGTACTCGCGTTCACCGCAAACAGGTAGTCCTTGCCGTCATGCCGCTTGAGGAGCGCGGTGACGGAAGGATTCGCGCCAAGGGGATCCTTCGCCGGGCCGCTTGCTATCGTCACCTTCGGTTGTTCCCCCGGAGTCCTCTCGACCAGCACAGGGGACAGGTCCCTGATTTTTGTGGCCAGTTCGGAAATGTTCTTCCAGCGTTCGGGGGTGGACGTTATTCCCTCGTTGTACTTCCCCCTCTTTTCGTCCGTAAAGCCGCCATACGTATACCACGTAATCCCGTGCGCACCATGTATGATGGCCGCCCATGACGTCGCGAAAAGCTGCGCCCTCGTCGGGAAATGCTTCCATCCGCCCCAGCCCTTGAAGTACTGCAGGATCGGCCAGCACCCGTACGCGCGATTTGCTTCCCCGAAGTTGCGCACGTCGGCAGCCGCCCTCTGCATGTCGCGCACCGTCACGGCAACGCACGTCTTGTCCGTTTCATCGCCAAGCTCGTTGCGAACCGGATATATCTCCGGCATGAACACGTCCGTGCCGCGCACATAGCCGGCGTAGTTTGACACGAACCGGTCTGACGCTATTGGATCGGCCTGGCAGGTGAGCCGCGTTGGATCCACAGCCTTGACCGCCGCATTGTTGTCGCCAAGTTCCTGTGGAGACTGGTGACCGGACGTGTCGTCCCCGAGGTACCACGCGATTATGGACGGATTCCAGCGGCCGACGTCAAGTAATTTCCTGTCAGGCATGCGCGATTCCACCCACAGCCTGAATCCGTGCCTTTTCGCCGCCGCAAGGAACTCCGGGTCGTACGAGTTGCCGTATGTGTGGGCGAAGTTGAACCCGGCTTCCTTCAGCCCGGCGAACGCGCGGTCGAAATCCATGCCGTTGAACTCTCGCTTGCACACGGCATAGATGCCAATGGGGAAGAACGGCCTCCCGTCTATGAGCGTAATGCCGTCGTCGCGAAGCGTCACCATCTGCCTGTATCCGGCTGGCGGGTAAAGCGCATCCCTGATCCACTGCGTTCCTTCTTGGAGCTTCTCGAACTCCGGCCGACGCGAATCTGCCTGGCCATAGAACTCCATCCTGAAGTCGCGGTAGGCGACTTCTTCGCCGGGCAGAATGTTCGGGGAGTCGAACCCGAGCTGGACGCTGCACTCGACGGCGCCGGAAGGTATCTCGCCCCACTCCCGCACATCGTGAAAGCGGTTGTCCCCAAGTATCATATGCCGCAATATGGGCTGTGCACCAAGCTTTTTGCCGTCCACCCCATACCAGGAGAGCGCAGAGTTCCAGCTTTCCTTGGCTACTCCAGGGTCAATTACAAGCCGGGGGCTTCTCGCCTCGAACGAAAGGAGGAATTCGCTTGAGCCTGCCGGTATCTTCATTTTCTTCGTGACTGCGCTCCAAGCCGTGTCGCACTTGGTCGTGGCGCCGTGTATCACGATAAAAGGGTCTGCCCCGGACAGGGAGTTCGTCTCGAACGAAAGCCTGCCCTCGTAGTTGCGGATAGTCCACGGCATCGCCGAAACGATGGCGTTGTCCGCAGCGTACGAGCAAAGGGCGCAGCATGAGAGAACCGCTGCGGGGAAAACGTGGATGCGAATGTTCATTTCAGTCCTTTCTTCTTTGTATCAACCTTGTTTGTAGACACGACCTGACCCTCCGGAGGAAGGTCGGCGCGCGAAAATCCACATGCCGACAGCACCTTGTCCGTCGTCTGGAAATGGGCCTTGCAGTGATCCATCACCCACTTTGGACCATTTGCCCGTACGCACTTCTCCGCAATTTCGCGTATGCGAGGATCGCTCGCCCCCTTAGGTATCGCGCCAATCGGATTCTCCTCCGTGGCGGCGGCAAGCCCGTAATCCGGCAAAGACGCTATGAGGCTTCTGAGAAAGAGTTCGCGGGCCACGACAGAGGCCGCCGCAACCGCGACATCGCTCTCCGCCTTGTGCCGCTGATCCACCCGGATCTTTCGGCCACGCTCCTTGAGCGCCCGTTTGATGACTGTTTCCGTCGGCGCAAACTGGTCCACGACCACCCTCGGGCACTCCGGCTGCTTTTCGAGAAGCGACTCGATGCACACGCCATGCGCCCACGCGAGAAGACGGTTTATGTTCTTGATCTTCGCGTAAAGCCTGTTGTACGCGGCCGGTCCTATCTTCACGAACGCCCAGCGGCTCGGACCGAGCAGATGTCGTATCTTCGAGCCGACCGCAAGCACGGACTTGTCTGTCATCTGCTTGCAGTCCCTGGCGCCGATCTCGCGCAGTTGCGCGGACAGCGCCTCATCCACGTAGCAGCAGGCGACGACAAGCGGACCGAAGTAGTCGCCCTTCCCTGATTCGTCGCTTCCGCCATGCGGCTTGTCCCGTTCAGGATCAAGCACCTGTTCGTAGCCTATCGTTGCCGCCCCGAGGACCTGTGGCTCAAGCACAAACAGCACGAAATCCTCCGCCTTGCCGCCCTGGACGCAGCACTTGCGGCGCCCATGCTTCACCTTTTCGTACAGCGTGCAGTTGAACCCGTCACCATCTATGGACATCAGCGAGTATGGAACTTCGCGTTTCCTGTAATTGCCGCGTTCCATTATGAGCAGAAGAAGATTCTGCTGGCCTTCATCAAGTTCGTATGTATATGTGCTCTGCGCCATCCGGCCACTGATTCCTTTTGCCGAATTATATCACATATCGCGGAAATCCTCGCCGAGATCCTCGTCCATCAAGGCTTTGGCAAGGACGAAAGGGATCACACGATATGCCCCTCCCGCGACAAGAGCCTCCGTGCATTCGTCCAAAGTGCTTCCGGTTGTCATCACGTCATCGATAAGCACCACGGTGCGTCCGCGTACAAACGAAGGCTCGACCACGCGAAACGCGCCCTTCAGGTTCTTGCGCCGCTCATCGCCGCTCGACCTGCTCTGGTGTTCCGTATCGCGCAACCTTGCGAGGGATGTCTCGTCGCATACCCGTCCAATGCGCCTGGCAAAAGCCTTGGCGATAAGCCCCGCCTGGTTGTAGCCGCGCTCGACCAGTCGGTTCCGGTGCAACGGAACGGGAACGACCAGATCGACGGCGGCGGCATCGTGCTTTTTCCTGAACGAGGCCTCCATCGCGGCGGCGAAATCTTCCGCAAGGTATGTCGCCCCAAAGAACTTGTAGCTGTTGATCAGGTCGGAGATCGGCTCCAGATATGCAAACGCGCTTTTGGCGAACTCGTCGTACCAAGGCAGCGTTTCGTAGCAATGCGAACAGATGTAACCGTCCGCCCTGTCCACACTGCGGCCACAGTCGCGCACGGCGCATGTCCTTGATAAATGTCGAGATTCCCATCTTGAGATTCCTGCGCGACCCAATGCCGACATTATATCAAATGCGACGGCGGACGAATCAACCCGCCCATTCCCCGACGGGCCCCGCCAGGCAACGCACCTTCATGCGCAATACGCCAAGAACCGGTGCGATACGACCATGATCGCACCGGCGAGCCAGGCGGCTTCGCCACTTATCGCCTATGCTTCAACGCCGCCGCGACAAGTCCGTCGAAAAGCGGATGCGGAGACGTCGGGCGCGACTTGAACTCCGGATGGAACTGGCCGGCGATGAAGTATGGATGGTCGGGCAGCTCGACAATCTCCACCAGCTTGCCGTCCGGCGACGTGCCGGACACCTTGAGCCCCGCCGCCTCCAGAGCCTTGCGTCCTTCCGAGTCGTAGTTGAGCTCGTAGCGGTGGCGGTGGCGTTCGGAGATCGTGAAGTCCGACTTCCCCTTCTCGCCATATGCCGGCGCGTACAGCTTCGCCGCGAGAGTCCCCTTCTTCACCACGCACGGATATGCGCCAAGCCGCATCGTGCCGCCCTTCTGCGTGACCCCCTTCTGGTCGTCCATGAGGTCGATTACCGGATGCGCAGTGCTCTCGTCGAATTCCGTAGAGTTCGCGTCCTTCCACCCAACGACATCACGTGCGTACTCTATGGCCGTACACTGCATTCCGAGACAGATGCCGAGGAACGGTATCTTGTGCTCGCGCGCATACTTGATCGCGAGGCATTTCCCGGGTACGCCCCGGCTTCCGAATCCGCCAGGGACCAGAATGCCGTCCACGCCCTTGAGTAGGTTTATGTCCTTCTCAAGCTCCTCCGCCTCAACGCACTTCACATCCACCTTGCAGTCGTGCGCCATGCCGGCATGGTGCAGCGCCTCGTGCACGGACTTGTATGCATCGCGGATCGCGATATACTTGCCGACGAGCGCAATCGTGCACGCCTTCTTGGGCTGAGTGGCCTTCTTGACGAGTGTGTCCCATATGGTGTGCTTGATGGGCCAGATGTCGAGATGGAGCTGCTTCAGCACCTCTTCGTCGAGTCCCTGCCTGCGGAGTTCGCGGGGGATCGCGTAGACGGAGTCCGTCACGTCCTTCTCCTCGATGACGCGCTCTGACCGCACATTGCAGAAGAGTGCGAGCTTTTCGAGGTGTTCCTTTGGAATCGTCATCTCCGTGCGGCACACGAGGATGTCTGGGATGATGCCGATCGCGCGGAGCTGCCCTACGGAGTGCTGCGACGGCTTGGTCTTCAGTTCGCCCGCCGCCTTGAGGTACGGAACGAGCGTGAGGTGCACGAAGCAGGTGTTGTCGTACCCATGCTCGAAGCGGAACTGCCGCGCCGCCTCCAGGAACGGCAGGGACTCGATGTCGCCCGAGACGCCGCCGATTTCACAAAGGACAATGTCGCAGTCGTGTTCGCCGGCGGACTTTATCGCGTCCTTTATCTCGTTCGTCACGTGCGGGACTACCTGCACAGTGCCGCCCAGATAGCCACCGGCCCGTTCACGCGCAAGGACTGCCGAATAGATGCGGCCCGACGTGTAGTTTGAGGCTTTCGAGCAAGTCACGCCCGCAAAACGCTCGTAATGTCCGAGGTCGAGATCCGTCTCTGCACCGTCATCCGTAACGAACACTTCGCCATGCTGGTAGGGACTCATCGTACCCGGATCTACATTGAGATACGGGTCAAGCTTCTGCATGAACACCTTGTAGCCACGACTTTTCAGCAAAAGCGCAAGCGACGCGGATGTGATGCCCTTGCCGAGAGAACTCACGACGCCACCGGTGATGAATACGTATTTTGTCGGATTCTTCGCTTGATTTTTCATGATCCAAGAGGAATGGTTAAATGAATGATTAAATAGTTAAATGGTTAAATAGTTAGATGGTTAAATGGCAAGAGAATGGGTAGGCAGGTGGCTTTTAAAACACCGAAGGATCTCTCCCCAGCATTTGCCTGAACCGGGCGAATAGGTATCCGGAATCATGCGGTCCGGGACAACTCTCCGGATGATACTGCACCGAGAACGCAGGAAGAGTCCTGTGGCGCACTCCCTCGATAGAGCCGTCGTTGAGGTTGATGTGCGTCACTTCAAGACAGTCCGGCACCGAATCGGGCAGCACCGCGAAGTTGTGGTTCTGGCTTGTGATCTCCACCTTGCCGGTCGCCAGGTTCTTCACGGGGTGGTTGCACCCATGATGTCCGAACAGAAGACGCCCGGTCTTTGCTCCACACGCGAGCGACAGCAGCTGGTGGCCGAGACAGATTCCCATGATCGGGATTGGAGCGTGGGCTGCATCCCTGTCCGCATTGCATCTCAAGAGCATCCTGATGTTTTCGATCGCATAGCCGACCGCCGCCGGATCTGCCGGCCCGTTCGAAAGGAACACGCCATCCGGCTTCATCGCAAGCACATCCTCGGCGGAGGTCTTTGCCGGCACGACCGTCACTCGCGCAAATTCGGCAAGCGAACGGAGAATGTTCATCTTCACGCCGAAGTCGTAGCAGACAACTTGTGGGGAACATGTGCCTCCGTGTGAACCCGATATCGGGGCCGGGCTGAATTCATACGCCTTTTTGCAGCTCACACGGCTGGCATAGTCCTGTCCGTCAAGCCCTTCCCACGCCCGCGCCTTCTCAACCGCTTCCGCCTCCGGCATTGCGCCTTCCGCCACATGCAGATACGCCTTCTGGTTGCCGAAGTCGCGGATGTGGAGAGTCAAGGCCCTTACATCCACGCCATATATGCCGGGGACGCCTGCATCCTTCATATACTCGTCAAGCGACGCCTTCGAGCGGAAATTCGACGCTTCCGTCAAATCGTTGACGACAAGCCCATGCAGAAAAAGGCCCCGAGATTCCACATCCTCGGGGTTTGTTCCGTAATTTCCCACCTCTGCGGTGGTAAGGGCGACAATCTGCCCTGCGTATGATGGATCGGTCAAGATCTCCTGATAGCCGCTCATGCCCGTGTTGAACACGACCTCGCCAACCCTATCCACCCGAGCGCCGAACGCAACGCCATGGAACACAGTCCCATCTGCCAACGCCAAGAACGCCGCCCGCTCGCGCTCCGCCTTCCACTTTGCTCTCAAGACTTCATCGTTCATATCAAACCTCATAGGCAAATTCCATGCCGCAAGGAAAATTGCCTGAAAGCCCAAGCGGCCTTACACGCATTGTAATCGACAGGCCACGACAGTTACACATTCTGCACCACAAAAGTGGCGGGCCTACCGATGCAGTGGCGCCGATACAGAATGCAGGCTCCGACCATTAACTTTCTTTACCTAAAGAGGGCGGCACTTTTGATGCCACCCTCACAATTGCCCAAAGGCTATGTCAAATCCCTTACTTGGCCTTGCAGCATGCGGACTTCTTGTCGCACGGAAGCGGACACTTGGCCGCATCGATGAGCTCCACCCCGACGGCCTTTGCCGGATAGCCGGAAACCTCCGCTTTCACCTTCTTGAACACGAAGTAGTCGTCCGTCGTGACCGTGTAGCGCGCGGCGGCGATCGAATCGCACTTCGCGGCTTCGCAGGCATTCGCGTAGGCGCCGTTCTTGGCCTTCACCTGCGGGCAGGGGAAGAGGCCGGGAGAACACTCACCGTGATCGGCGATGTGGGTCGCCGTTGAACCCCAGGATATCCAGCCGAAGAGACAGAAGACCTGGTCGGTCGCGTTCACGCGGTCCTTGCCGAGTTCATACTTGATGTGTACCTTATCCTTGACCACAGCGGGCTTGAGGCATGAATTGCCTCCGTCGTTCTTGTTGACTGTTATGCACCCGCACGCCAGAGCCGCGAGGGCGGAAGCTACGATAATCTTTTTCATTTACGTCCTCCTTTTTCATTTACTTTGCGCGCCAATGGAACACCCATCCCAAAAGGCGACGCAATTATATCAAAACGCCATATTCGGCGCAAGCGAAATCAATCCCCGCATCGAGCATCTTTCCGAATCACCAGTCCATCAGCCTCGCAACTCATCGCCGGGAGCCAAAGCACCTTGAAACCGAACCGAAAGCGCGCTGGAAAATATATCGCTTTTCTTTTGCATCATTTTATCCTATATGTTTACGTCAACATAGCATATCATTTTATGCTTGGCTGTTTTAGCCCTATATATGAACTTGCCGCATTCGAGCGATTCCCGTATAATACACGCCAATTACACAGCAAGAAAGGTGCTTTTACCATGGCAAACATGACAATCTCCGTAAACGACAACGTCAAGCGCGACTTCACGCGCTTCTGCGATGACGTGGGCCTAACGGCCTCGTCCGTCCTCAACGTCTGCATGGTGACAATTGCACGCGAACGCCGCATACCATTTGCCATCCAAGCGCCGTCCCACAGTGCCGACGACATCGCTGCGCTTGAATCAGACATCGCAATCTCCCGCCGCGAATTCGAGGAAGGCAAAGGCATTCCAAACGATGTCGTCTTTGACCGACTCCATGAAAAACTGATGGCCATGAAGTCTAAAAGGGTTGCCATATGATCGTCGTATGGTCGCCACACGCCGAAAGTCTTCTCGAAGACATCGTCCTCAACATCGCCAGAGAAGTTTCCCCTGACGACGGGCTTCATTGGGAATATAGACTTCGTAAAGATGCCGGTGGCCTTGCCGACTTTCCCCTCTCCTGTCCTGTCGTTCCGCGCGAATGCTTCCACGAAGTCCCGCCTAATCCGGAACGGCTCCGCCAGCTCATCTGCAGACCCTACCGCATCGTATATGAGATTGTCGGCAGTGAATGCCGCATCCTCTCGATTCGCCACGGGCGCATGCTCGTCGCGCTCGGCGACACCTACTGGAACTAAGGCCTTGCAACTGCCTCATGAAATACAGGAAGCGGACTGCTCCATGAAGGGGCAGCCCGCTTCCGGCGGAAGTCAATCTCGGACGAGATTAACGTGTGCCTGAGCAACAGCCGGAGGAACGCGGCTCGGATGCTCCGCAAGCACGGCAAGGAGCGACGCCCTCGTAGTGCTTGACTTCTTCGGCTCCCGTCAACTTCGCGGGGACGCCCTCCACCGTAATCTTGGTGGAGCCACTGAACCAAAGGATGCCGGATTCCTTGTGAATGGTAAAGCGAGGCGCCAGAAGGATCGATGCTCCAGACTTGGCGCAGGCATCCTCGAACGCGGCTTCCTTAACCCCCGGCTTGAGCGTGAGCGGCCCGCCGATCTCGTTGGCGAGCTATTCTGCGAAATGCACGTCGCTGGGCATGCGCCAGTCTCCGCGCGGAGAAAGGTTTATGCTTCCGACCTTCGGACCGTCAGGCATGCAGCTGCGCTTGAACTGCTGCGCATAGAACCGCCTGAAGAACTCATCGAGCCATCGCCCTATCGTGGAAGGGTCGTACTTCCCGGAGAATGCGACCGCCGCCAGGCGGCGGATCTTCTCCTTCCCCGCCCCCCGCCGCAGGAAGTGGTAGAGGAAGAAGTCGTGCAGCTCGTATGGCCCCACCTTTGCCTCCGTCTCCTGCGAGATCGATCCGTCCGGATTCGCGGGCAGCAATTCAGGCGAGACGGGGGTGGCGAGTATGTCGATGAGCGCCTTGGAGGCCGATTGCGGATCTGGCGATGTGGATTTGTCTTCACACTTCTCAAGGCGCGATTTGGCATACCATTCGACTATGTACCTCACCAAGGTCTTCGGCACCCCGGAATTCACTGCGTACATGCTCATGTGGTCGCCATTGTAGGTACACCATCCGAGAGCCAGCTCCGAAAGGTCTCCCGTCCCGACCACGATTCCGTTGAGCTGGTTGGCCAAGTCCATGAGCAGATATGTGCGGCCTCGCGCCTGCGCATTCTCATACGTGACGTCATGGATCGACTCGTCGTGATTGACGTCTTCCAGGTGCTGGCGAGCCATAGGGCCTATGCCTATCTCCCGAAGCGGCACTCCCAGGCCTTCGCAAAGGCGCTCCGCATTGGATTTGGTCCGCGCCGTAGTCCCAAATCCCGGCATCGTGAACGCATGGATGCCGTATCGCCCCAGTCCAAGCCGGCCAAACGCCTCGACGCACACGATGAGGGCGAGGGCGCTGTCAAGGCCACCGGAAAGCCCGATCACGACATTCTTGCAACTGATCGCATCAAGTCGCGTCGCAAGTCCCGTAGACTGTATTGCCAGTATCTCCTCGCAGCGCGCGTCCCGGTCGGCCCGCGCGCCCGGTACGAACGGCTGCGGATCTACATGGCGCAGAAGCGAGCCTTTCAAGTCGCCCTCGCTTTCGAGCGGCATCCGGACCTTGACCGTTCGCACATCGTCCACAGTACGGGCGGCATTGCGAAACGCATAGTTCGCCGACCGCTCGAAATCAAGGAAGCCGACATCCACATCCGCGACCGTAATTTGCGCCCTGCGCTCAAAGCGTCGGCCTTCTGCGAGCAATGTGCCATTTTCGGCAACCATCGAATGTCCGCCGAAAACAAGGTCGGTAGTGGACTCTCCGACCCCTGCACCGGCATACACATAGGCGGAAAGGCATCTCGCAGACTGTCCGACTACGAGCGAGCGGCGGTATTCCGTCTTGCCGACAAGCTCATTCGAAGCGCTGAGGTTCAGGATCACATTCGCCCCGCGCAGAGTGAGCCGAGTGGAAGGAGGGTTCGCCGTCCACATATCCTCGCAAAGCTCCACGCCGACGACCGCGCCGCCGCCAAGGTCAAACGCGAGGTCGTTGCCGAACGGCACCCGCGCACCCGCCAGCTCGATCTCGTCCCCCGTCGCCTCCAGTGCGCTCGCGAACCAGCGCGATTCGTAGAACTCGTGGGTGCTGGGCAGATATGTCTTTGGCACTACGCCAACGAGGCGGCGATCCGCGATCACGGCGGCGCAGTTGAAGATGCGTCCGCCCACGCGCACGGGAAGCCCCACGGCGACGAGACCGTCTCCGCAGTCCGGAATCAGCTCCGCAAGCGCCCGCTCGGCGGCATCGAGGAGATATGGCTGGTAGAAGAGGTCCGCGCACGTGTAGCCTGTAAGGCACAGTTCGGGGAATACGGCAACCTTAACGCTCCGCTCCGACGCTTCCCGCATCGCACTGCGTATGGCGGCAAGATTTGCGCCGACATCCGCCGGCCTTACGGTCGGCACGGCCGCCGCGACGCGCAAGAACCCTATCTGACTGCTTTTCATAAATGCAACACAAGCACTTCCCATGCCAATCAGCCACATCGCAAAGCCGCATCACCATTCAACGACCGTGCCGAACCAGTTTATGGTCCGGCACGGTCGCAGCAGGCTGCCGACATCATTCCCGAAGCGGCAACCCTACCAGGAATGGACGCCTTACATGTTCGAGAAGAACTGGAAGGAGGCGTAGGCGTCTTGCCCGTGTTCGGTCACGTCGAGGCCCTTGAGTTCGGTTTTCTCGTCAACCCTCAACACGCCGCATTTCTTCAGGATGCAGAAGAGGATGAGGCCGAGGCCGAACGCCCAGAGGCAGGTCATCGCGACGCCGACGAACTGGATGCCGAGGAACTTGAAGCCGCCGCCGTAGAAGAGCCCGGCCATCGAGTTGCCGTACCCGAGCGCCTCCGGCGCGGCGAAGAGGCCGACCGCGAGGGTGCCCCACACGCCG
>SAMEA104315424__coassemble_710_pt1 | contig 20616 bp, 14 predicted proteins | sample SAMEA104315424__metabat2_low_PE_034 | metagenome-assembled genome bin SAMEA104315424 (sample SAMEA104315424) | gut metagenome | biome: Monkey gut; feature: monkey-associated habitat; material: faeces | place: China | collected 2013 | reverse complement strand
AAGTTCGAGGGCAACAACACGTCCGGCTCGCACAAGCTCAACAGCGCGATAGCCCAGGCCTACTATGCGAAGGAGCAGGGGATCACGGACGTGACCACCGAGACCGGGGCCGGACAGTGGGGAACCGCACTCTCGATGGCGAGCGCGTTTTTCGGGCTCAAGTGCCACGTATACATGGTGAAATGCTCGTATGAGCAGAAGCCGTTCCGCCGCGAGGTGATGCGCACATATGGCGCGGACGTCACGCCGTCGCCGTCTATGACCACCGACGTGGGGCGCAGGATAAACGCCGAGTTCCCCGGCACCACGGGTTCGCTTGGCTGTGCGATATCGGAGGCGGTAGAGGCTTCGCAGAAACTGCCCAAGGCGCGGTATCTCCTTGGCAGCGTACTCAACCAGGTGTGCCTCCACCAGTCGATAATCGGTCTTGAGACGCAGGCCGCGCTGAAGAAGCTTGGAGTCAAGCCCGATGTGATCATAGGCTGTGCTGGCGGCGGCTCGAACCTTTCGGGCCTTATCGCGCCGTTCATGGGCGAGAAGCTGCGCGGCGAGGCGGACTGCCGCATCATTGCCGTCGAGCCGGCGAGCTGCCCATCCCTCACTCGCGGCAGGTACGCATATGACTTCTGCGACACCGGCCGGGTGTGTCCGCTCGCCAAGATGTACACGCTCGGCAGCGGCTTCATACCGTCTGCCAGCCATGCAGGCGGCCTCCGCTACCATGGCATGAGCTCGATGCTGTCGGAGCTTTACGACCAGAAGCTCATGGAGGCGACGAGCGTGGAGCAGACGAAGGTGTTCGAGGCCGCGACGTTCTTTGCGCGTACCGAAGGGACGCTCCCCGCCCCCGAATCCGCTCATGCGATCCGCACGGCGATAGACGAGGCGTTGCGCTGCAAGGCGACGGGCCGCAAGGAGACGATAGTCTTTGGCCTTACCGGCACCGGCTACTTCGACATGGTCGCGTACGGCAAGTACAACGATGGTACGATGCGCGACTACATCCCCACTGATGACGATCTGGCGAAGGGATTCGCGGGATTGCCTCGCGTATGATTGGCGTTTGCGGTTTAGTTGGTAGATGATAGTTGGTAGATGATAGTTGGTAGTTGGCAGTTGGTAGATGGTAGTTGGTAGTGGGAATTTACGTCGGCGTGTGGGGACAGACCTACCATCTACCAACTATCCACTGCCATCTACATTTCTGAGGCGGTTGGGCGCAGCCGGGTGGCAGATGGCGAGCGTCCGGTCGCCTTGCGGAAGAAGCGGGCGAAGTAGGCGGGCGAGTTGAAGCCAAGATCCTCGGCGATCTGCGCTATCGGCGCATCGGAGCTGGTCAGCAGATGTACGGCTCTCCGGATGCGGAGCGCATTCTGGTATTCGAGCGGCGCAAGCCCGGTGTAGTTCTTGAATCGTTTCCTGAAGAACGAGTAGCCGATTCCGAGGCCGCCGGCAAGCTTCTGGAAGTCGATGAACTCGCCAAGGTGGTGGCCGATGTGCAGCGTCGCCTTCCGTATGGTCGCGTTGTGCGCGTCCGCCGCGTCGTATGTGTGGATGCGCTCGAAGACCGACGCCACGAGCGTGGCGGCCTTGAGCGCGAGCGTGTAGGGCCGCTCTGCGCTGGCGGACTGGATCTCCGCGACGAGCTCCATGAGCGCGTTGTCGAACCAGCCGTTTGGCGGCAGGCTTACGATCGTCGGGTTGGCGGTGAAGAAGGGCGGGCCAACTATTCTCCTGAAGACGTCGCCGCCGATGCCGATGTACGCCTCGTCCCAGCCGGTCTGCTCGTCCGGGCGGTAGCGGTGCCACTCGCCGGGGTGTAGCATGATGAGCGTGCCGGCCGAGATCTGTATTGTCTTGCCTCGCCTGAACTCGATTACGCCGCGCCCCGACCGGATGTAGAGGATCTGGTACTCCCAGTCCGCGAGCTTGCGTCCCTTCTCCCAAGTGAAGTAGTAGTCCGAAGAGTGGTAGTCATGCGGATACGGTTCGCCCGGATTTGTGACCTCTCGCCCTGCGCCTGTCACGTAAGCCCCGAAGCGCCGCTGCGGCACTCCGATCGGACAGTAGTGGATGCGGTTCTCGTTTTCGGTGATCATTGTTTCGTACATCTGTCAACGACAATGTCCCTGATGACACTGACGGGTTTCGCTTGTCTGGGTTTTGCGGGAAATGGCTCGATCTTTGAGTTGGGACTGCACGGTTCCGGACTCAAAGATCCCTAATTGGGCACATTATACCACGAACCGTTTCGTGATGGCAATCGCATGGCGATGGTGGAAAAAGAAAGCTGCGTGAAGGTAGTGTCCGTGACGGCAGATTGACGTTATACCCGATATGGTATATAATACGCTTCCGTTGGTTGGATTATACCCGATGAGGTATGCCGTGAATATCAGTCAGTTTGTCAAAGAAAAACGTGGTGCGCTGAAATGGACGCAAGTGGATCTTGCGGACAGGGCAGGCGTCGGTTTGCGTTTCGTGCGCGACTTGGAGCAGGGAAAGGCGACCTTACGCATGGATAAGGTCAATCAAGTGCTCGATCTCTTCAGTGCCGAATTGGGGCCTGTCCCCATTGATCGGAGTGCCTATGCGTAAGGCGGAAGTCCAGATGTTCGGGCAGACGGCGGGTTATCTGACCGAAGATGACAACGGGGAATACACGTTTGCCTATACGGCGACGTATTTGTCGCAACCGCAGCCGATTGCGGTCAGTCTGACGTTGCCGTTGACCGACAAGCCGTTGCACACCCGTGAACTTCCGCCTTTTTTCGACGGTCTCATTCCCGAAGGGTGGTTGCTGGACATTGCGCAGGAGACTTGGAAGCTCAATCCGCGTGATCGGATGGGACTGCTCCTCGCGTGCTGCCGGGACTGCATTGGCGCGGCGCGAATTCTGGAGGTGCATTGACGATGCGTTGTTTGGTTTGCGGAACGAGCTGCCCGATGGGACATTATCACGCACAGTGTGCGCAGTCGCTCTTTCTTTCTGAGCAAGCTCCGTCCTTTGCCTATTCGACGGATGATCTTACCCGCCTTGCCAAGTTGCTTGTCACGTCCCATGTCAGCGTGCCGGGCGTACAGGCCAAGCTATCCCTTCATCTGGAACGTGCTGCTGCCGGCCCTGACAGGCTGACGCTGGTCGGCTTGGAAGGGGACTACATTCTCAAGCTCCAGACGGCAACTTATCCCGAACTCCCCGAAAGCAAACATTTCACCATGATGCTCGCGCGGCGGTGTGGTCTTGCGACGGCCGCGTTTGGGCTTGTCCCTCTCGCTTCGGGGGCATGCGCCTATCTGACGCGCCGCATGGATCGCGAGAACGGCATCAAGGCGATGGAGGACTTTTGCCAGTTGACCGAGCGGCCGACCGAGAAGAAGTATTTTGGCTCCTATGAGCAGATCGGAAAGCTTGTTCGCCGCTACGCGAGATTCGGCGGTGTGGATGCCCTGCGCTTCTTCGAGGAGGTCTTGTTCTGCTACTTGACGGGCAATAACGACATGCACCTCAAGAACTTCTCGCTTCTGCGTGAGCCGGACGGAGCATGGAATCTCTCGCCCGCATACGATCTTGTTCCTGCGCAGATTCACTTGCCGAAGGACTCGGAAGAGCTGGCGCTTACGCTTAACGGCAAGAAGCGTCGGCTCGTGTCGGATGATTTCGCCGCATTCGCCGCCAGTTTGCATCTCACGGATACGCAGTTCAAGCGAGCTGTCCGCCGATTGACTGGACGCCTTGCCGAAACGCTGGACGAGACGCTCGCACGATCCTTTCTCAGTCAGGAGTTCCAATCGAAAGTTCGGTCTCTTGTCGCATCGCGGCTTAGAGTGTTTGAATAGATCGTTTCCTGGATGAAACAATCTGTCAGAACGGTTGCGTATGATGGCCTAAAGGGGATGTCGAATTTTATGAGTAGACGAGACCATGTGTCTCGGCAGCACCGAGGCATCCTTCGACGAAAAGGCCGTGAAGGCGATTGCGTAATTGGAGAGGCGGGGTCGCGGAAGCTGCGCTGTCCAGAGATTCCAAATCCATGATTTGTCGAGATAGATAGCCGACGGTTTCGTGTCGGCGGAATGGGGGCGGCGCAGGTGGAAAATGTCATGGATTGTGTTAGGATTTGAGGATTTCTTTCCTGACGTATAGCCCTACTGCCCATGACAGTAGGCCTTACCCTTGCCGGGGCTGACGTAATTATGCTATAATTCTTGCATTTGGAGGTTCTGATGCAAACGCTTAACATTCGACCGGTTACAGACTTGCGTAGCAAGTTCAATGAGATTGAATCCGACATCAAGGCGGGTCCTGTGTTCTTCACCAAGAACGGCTATGGGGCTTCGGTGATGCTGTCTATAGAAGCCTATCAGGCACTGATCGATCCTATGGAGGCGATTCTTTCGGAGACGGATCGTCTGGCGGCGAACGATGCACGGCGGTTTTCGGCGGACGAGGTGTATCGACGGCTGAAGGAGCATGCTCATGCGGGAAAGAAAGTACACGCTTGAGTTCCTGCCTCAATTCGAGGAAGACATGCGTGAGGCGATAGACTACATTCGCCTCACGTTGCGAAATCCGCTGGCGGCGGACAAGCTGATAGACGCTGCCTTTGATGCCATTTACGAGCGGTTGCATGCACCAGAGTCGTTCGAGCCGTATCCGTCGAAGCTTGATCGGGAGCATCCGTACTATCGCATACAGGTCGGGAACTTCCTTGTGCTGTATGTCGTAATCGGGCGCACGATGGAAGTCCGGCGTTTCATCTATGCGCGCCGCAACTGGCAGGCATGGCCGCTGTGAGCGAGACCCAATCTTTCAGAATGCCCCTGTCCGGTGGCCTATGGGGACGGCAAGACAAACAGAATTGAGGAGTGATGATGGAAGAAGATGAAAAGGAAGGGCCGCGGCAGTAGATAGACAGGCAGATTTCAAGATGCAATCGCAAATGTCAAATCGTGCAAGTCGTGTCAAACATTCATATTGATTTATCCTGGCGGATTTGCTGAAATACGCGACATGAAAGCAAAAGCATTCTTTCTGGTAGTGACTCCGCTGTTCTGTTCGCCGCTGCCGGCGGCCGTCCCTTCCCCATGGACGCCCGTCAAGGCCTCGGACGGCTGCGTATCCGTATGGGGACGAGACTACGGGTTTGCGTCCAATGCGCTGCCCGCGCGCGTGAAGGCTCTTGGGCGGGATCTGCTTGCCGCTCCCGTACGCATCGTCTGCACCGACACCGACGGCAAGGCCGTCGACTGGAAGAAGGGCGGCAGCTGGGTGGAGATGTCCGACGCGGAGTCGGCGACGGTATGCGCGTGGCAGGAGGCGGACGCCCTCGCGGTTGACGCGACGTACCGTGTCGAGTTCGACGGCATGATGAAGGTGTCGCTTGTGCTCGTGCCGGGCCCGAAGGCGCCGCAAGGCAGTGCCTGCCGCGCATGGTTGGAGATTCCGCTGCGGCCGGAGCGCGCGAAATTGTATGTCTTTTCGCCGGCTTCCTGGGAGAAGTTCAGCAATGCGGGCGGAGTGAAGGGGCCGATGCGCTGGCCTTTCCGCTGCTCCGTATGGCTTGGCGACGAGGAGGCGGGCCTCTGCTGGTTCTGCGAGAGCGACGAGGGCCTGCCGCAGACGGAGGACGTGGTTGAAGTGCTGCCGGGCGAGACGGAGACCGTCCTGCGGATCAAGTTGGCCGACGGGAATACGGAACTTCCCAGGACATGGACGTTTGGCCTGCAGGCGACGCCGGTCAAGCCCTGGGACGGCGCTCGCAATGCGCGGCACTTCCTGCACGCGCCCAGGATGGGTGTCGGGCATACGGTCAAGCGTCCAGAGGTGTGGTGGACGGCGCAGAGGGCGTTCCCCGACGGCAACTCGGAGGCGGCGATGGACGCGGCCAAGGCCGCCGGGGTGCACACCGTCGCGTTCCACGAGGACTGGATCCCGATCCAGAACAACGCGGCCTCCGCGCGGCCTGAGTTCAAGCAGATCGTAGACGCCTGCCATGCGCGCGGCATGAAGGCCATCGCCTATCTCGGCTACGAGCTATCGCCCCTCGATCCGCTCTGGGGCGATCTTCAGGCGGACTGCCTTCGTCTCGAGGCGAACGGGCGTCCGCGCGGGCACTGGTTCCGCGAGCCCGGGCAGCGCGACTACCGCGTCTGCTATGCGAGCCGCTTCGCGCGGGTATGGCTGGAGCGGGCCAAGCGGGCCTATGCCGACCTGGGCCTGGACGGCTTCTATCTCGACAGCACGATCATGCCTCAGCTTTGCGCCAACGAGCGGCACGGCTGCGGATGGCGGGGCGCAGACGGCAGGCTTCACGGGACGTATCCGTTTTTCGCCGTGCGCCGGATGATGCGCGAGCTTTATGAGTTTGTGGAGGCGAGGGGCGGGACGATCGATGCGCATCAGAGCGGCTACGTGTGTCCGGCGACGCTGGCCTTCGTCCATTCGTACTGGGACGGCGAGCAGCTGGCGTCCTCGAGGGAGGACATCAAGCGCACTCTCGACTTGGATGCGTTCCGCGCCGAGTTCATGGGCCGCAACCACGGCGTTCCGTGCGAGTTCCTGGCGTACGAGGTCAAGGGACGCTGGTCGTACGAGGACGCATTGGCCATTACGCTCCTCCACGATGTGCTGGTGCGTCCGTGCGGCTTCGGCTCCGAAGTGCGCCTTGCGCCGCTGTGGAAGGCGATGGATGACTTCGGGACCGCATCGTCCTCGTGGACGCCGTACTGGAAACATCCGCTGACGGTCTCGCCGGCGAGCGTCAAGGCGAGCGTCTATCGGCGCGACGGGAGGACCCTTGCCGTCGTTTCCAACCTTTCGCCCGACCGGGCCGTATGGGCGGAGGTCTCGCTGCCCGCCGGCGTGACTGACGTACGGGAACCCGTCTCGGGAGACCGTGTGCGAGTCGTGGGGAAGAAGGCCGTTGTCGAGCTGGAGCCTTTCCGCATGAAGCTTCTGGCGTTTTGATCGCATCGCGACACTGAACCGAAGAACGGCGGAATCGCCATGGGCGCCTGTGTCAAATCGTGCAAGTCGTGGCAAACATTCATATTGATTTATCCCGGCGGATTTGCTGAAATACGCGCCATGAGAGCAAAGGCATTATTTTTGGCGGTGGCATTTTCCACAGCGGCAGGCGTGATCGCGGCGCAGTACGACGTCGCGGCGTACGTGTGGCCGGCGTTCCAGCCCGACCCGCGCTGGGCGGAGCTCGGCATCTTCAAGGACGGCAGGGGCGAGTGGCAGAACCTCTACGAGGCCGAGAAGCGCTATCCCGACGACTATCAGGGCGTGAAGCCTCTCTGGGGCTACGAGGACGAGTCGGACCCTATCGTCGTGGCGCGCAAGATCGACGCGGCGACGGCGGCGGGCGTGAACGTGTTCATCTACGACTGGTACTGGTACGGCGGGCGGCCATTTCTTCAGAATGCGCTCGAGAAGGGGTTCCTCGGCGCGCCGAACAACGAGCGCATGAGGTTCTTCGTCATGTACGCCAACCACGACGTGAACGGGCTATGGAACAACAAGCTGGGCGGGGAGGAGAAGCGGAAGGTGATCTGGCCTGCGAAGATCACGGACGCGGACTGGGAGGCGATCGTCCGTACGTGGCTCGGTTATTTCAAGCGGCCAAACTACTACACGATCGGGGGCCTGCCGGTCGTGATGCTCTATGATGCGAACCAGTTCGTGAAATGGGACGGCGCAGAGAAGGCGAACGAACGCATCGCGTATCTGCGGGCGGAGGCGAAGAGGGCCGGGCACGCCGGCGTGCACGTGATGGCCCTCGCGAACTTCAGGAGCGTCAAGTCGCTATGCGTCGATTCGCTCACGATCTACAACTGGCTGTACGGGACGGGGAGTCGCCTGAACGACAAGAGCCTGCCGCATCTGACCTATCGCGAGTGGGGCGAGGCGGCGATGAGGAACTTCGACCAGGCCAAGGCGTTCGCATCGTCCATGGGGGCCAAGTACTTCCCGAACATAACGGTCGGCTGGGACACGAACGCGCGCTATCCGGCGAGCGACGTGCGCAGCATGGTCCACGGCGCGAATCCGGCGGACTTCGAGGCGTTCGCCCGCCGGACGCGGGAGTGGGCCGACGCGAACATAGAGCCGGGCATGCCGAAGCTGATCACCGTCAACTCCTGGAACGAGTGGACGGAGGCGACGTACCTCGAGCCCGACGACCGGTTCGGCTACGCCTATCTCAACGCGCTCTGGCGCGTGTTTGTGAAGACGCAGTCCAAACAGGATTGCAGGTAATTGCATGGCATAACGGACATAACGGAAAGGTGGTTGCTGATGAAAAAAAAAATACATATTCTCGCTGTGAGCGGCGCGATCCTTATTGGCGGGTCTTGTTCGGCGTTTGCCGCAACATATGACTTCACCGTAGCCGGGGGAGACTTTGCCAACCTCGACACGTGGAAGACATTGTATCCTTCGCTCACGGAACTTCCCGGCACAGCCGATTACGTAAGGCTTGGGTCGGACTCCACGTTTACTATGTCGCAGGACATGACGGTTGGCTTGTTCTCGTTCGCCTCCAAGACAGTGGTTGACTTTGCCTCCAGCGGAAACCATACCCTCAAGGTGGTCGGCAACGAGCATCACGCATTCTGTGCGCACAACGGCACGATTCGCGGCGGCGTAATCGATCGCGACGGCAAAAACATGTTTTGGTTTCAGAACGCTGGCTATGAGACGACCGTGACCAATGGATGCGTCATCACGAACTGCAATCAGTTCTGCGTGAACGTTTGGGGAACGTCTGGAGGCAAACTGCATTTGCTCGGGAACTCCAGGCTGCATGCCGACAGTCTCTGCCTGAACAATGGCTTGGCCGATGTAATCAGCGGTGGCACATTGCTTGAAGTCGCCGAAGGCTCGAAAGTCATGCTGACAGGCGCCGCCTACAGCTATTCGGATGTGAACAGCAAGAATGGGGAATCCGGAGGCAACGTCCTTGATATCCATGGAAGCGGAACCACCATGGATGTGTCAGGTTTCTATATAAACGGCTACCATTCCCACAGCAATGTGCTTCGCGTGGCGGATGGGGCGTCTTTTGAGGCCAAGGGTCTCCACGTCGGTTTCTATGAGAAGGGCGCCATGACCAGGGGGAACCGGCTGATCGTCGATGGCGGGACCGTCAAGACAAAAGGCAACATTGAAGCGAAGGGCTATGGGGTTGTGTTCTCTCTGACCAATGCGACGGTGGAGATTAACGGCGGAAACGGTGCATGCAACTTCTCTTCCGCCACCAATGCCACCATCGACATAGTCGATTCGGTCTGGCAAGGCGGAGCGTTCAAGACGTCCCCGGGACTCAACCTCCGCGTCGCCGGGGAAAATACGCGTTTTGCCGTAACCGAGAAGTTTTTCGGCATGGGGAATCATGGAACGGTCGGCAACAGGATTTGCTTTGACGACGGCTTCAACTGGCGCCCGTCGCTCGGCTACGGCTACTATTTCATGCAGACTACGACGAATTGCTCGCTGACGGTGAAGAATGGAGCCGTGTTCTCGGCGTGGCATCCGGATAATAATACGAACGACAAGATTGTCTTCGGGGGCAGTTCCGCGACGGAGCTTGGCGCGCGGAACGTCATTCGCGCCATGTCTGACGGCGAAATCTATGGGAGGGAGATAATGCTGACGGGCGTGGAGAATCATCTCGTCATCTCAAACGGCCTTGTTCATACCGTGGGTAGAGGAGAGGACGATAGAATCTGGCTTGGAAATAACGACTGGGCAAGTGACAACCGTGTCACCCTTCAGGGCTCCACGCCGAGGATTCGGGCGGGAATGTGCTATGTGGGGTATGGCACGACGTTGCGGTTCGAGATCCCGGAGACTGGATATGCGGCGGACGCCGTCCCGATCGAGTGCCCCAAGGGCTTTCACATATCAGACCCTCAGAATCCCTTGAACACCTTTGAGGTTGATGTAAGCCGCTTCGTCCCCGAGAATACGACGCAGCTCACGCTTGCGCAGTTCGGCAAGGATCTCACCGAAGACCAGAAGGCGTGGTTCAAGGGCGCAGAGTTGCCGGAGCGCTACAGGATCGAGATTGTCGACAACCGCAAGGTGGTCCTGAAGGCGAGGTGCGCGGCCAAGGGGCTTGCCGTATCGATCCGATGATCCGCACCGATTGAGGTTTGCGGGGATGGTCATTCTGGCTGGTCTTGCCGCAATGTATGGACGGGCGGACTGTGGCCAGAGACGCCGTGGAGTTCACGGACACGTTCGCGACGCCGGACACGAAGCTTTACGAACTGGTTGAAAAATAAAGTAAAAAGGATGGAGATATATCTGTGAGAAGAATTGCCGTTTGTTCCTTTGCGTTAGCCCAGCTTGCCATGGGTCAGGCCCAGGCCTCCTGCGTCGCGATCTCCGACGGAGACGTTTCCCTGCAAGGCCCGGTCGGAGAACGATTGGAGTCGATGTTTCGCAACCACGTCCTCGCGGAGGATCCGGTATATCTTACGGCCTGCTACGGGGAACGCACCGAGACGGAACTTTGGCAGACCGAGTTCTGGGGAAAGTACATGCACTCGGCCGCACCGTTCTGGACGATGACGGGGGATGCGCTCTTGAAGGCCAAGCTGGATGCCGGCGTGGAAAACCTGCTTAAGTCCCAGCTTGACGATGGATATCTTGGAAACTATGCGCCCGAGAGGCGCGCGGGGACCGGGACGTGGGACGTTTGGGGCTGCAAGTACACAATGCTCGGGCTTCTGCACTACCATGACGCGATGAAGGACGCGAACCCCGCGCTTGCCAAGCGGGCTATCGCTGCGTGTGGACGCCTCTGCGATTGGCTGATCAAGACGGTTGGCCCTGGCGCGAAGACCACAATCGCGGAGACAGGCAACTATGCCGGGCAGCCGAGCTGCAGCTGCCTTGAGCCGGTGATGTGGCTGTACAACCGTACGCATGAGGCGCGTTATCTGGAATTCGCCGCATTCATCGTCAAGGAAATGACGGAGAACCCGAAGGGGCCTCGCCTTCTCGACCTGTCCGTCGCCTGCGTGCCAGTATCCGAGCGCAGTGAGATCCCGTCCGGCAGCATCTGGCGAGGCGTGCCCACGAATCGCGGCAAGGCATATGAGATGATGAGCTGCTATCAGGGGCTGATCGAGTATGCGGAGGCGACCGGACGCAAGGACCTCGTGGATGCCGCCGTCGCGACGGCGTGGGACATAGCAGACCAGGAGATCAACCTCGCGGGATCCGGCGCTTCATGCGAGCATTGGTACCATGGCGCGAAGCATCAGCACGAGGCGTTCCCGCACACGCAGGAGACGTGCGTGACAATCACGTGGCTGCGCCTTTGCGAGAAGCTTCTGACGCTCACGGGCGAGCCGCGTTGGGCGGACCAGATGGAGCGGACGTTCTACAACGCGTATCTCGGCTCGCTTTCGCCTGATGGGCGGCGCTTTGCGTCCTACACTCCGCTGAACGGCGCGCGCAGCGAAGGTCAGCTCCACTGCCGCATGCACACGAACTGCTGCAATGCAAACGGCCCTCGCGGCTTCCTGTCATTCATGCGCACGATCCTTACGGCGAAGGATGATGAGGTCTTCGTGAACCACTACGTCTCGTCCCGCGCCTCCGTTGAGGTTTCCGCGCTGAAGGAAAAGGTCCTGTTCGAGATGCACACGCTCTATCCGAAGACGGGGTCCGTCGACATACGGTATCGTGGCGCGAAGCCGGCGACGTTCAGGCTGTCCCTGCGCGTGCCGCGCTGGGCGATGGCGGGCGCGGACGTGAAGGTGAATGGCAAGGGGATCCGTTTCGAACGCAAGCAGAGCGGCGCATACGTGACACGCTACGTCACGGTCGCTCGCGAGTGGCGGCCTGGCGACGCCGTCAGCCTCGAACTCCCGCTGACGGTCGAGGCGCACCGTCTTGGCGACAGCGTGGCGTTCACTCGCGGGCCTGTCCTGCTCTCCCGCGATGACCGCTTCGGCGATGGCGAGCTGTCCGAGGTGCTGCGCAACGGCGACTTCGACGAGATGGCGGAGGGATTCCGCCTCGAACGCACTTCATGTGGCGACGAGATGGCGATGACGGTCGCCGCGCAGCTGCCGGTCGGCGCCAACGACCAGAACATCGACCAGCGCCAGCCCGCTACCATACGGTTCTGCGACTACGCCTCGGCCGGCAACCGCTGGCGGGCGGACAACGCCTATCGGTCATGGCTGCCCGTCGAGAAGCGCTTGCTGTCGGCGTTCCCTGGAAAGCGGCGGCTTGACCGCTCGAAGTTCATCGTGGGATCGTATGCCTTTGGAGGCGTAAGGAATCCCAAGGAGGAGGATGTGAAACGCCTCGCCGACTGCGGAATAGACGTGATCAAATACGGGAATGCGAAGACGAATGTGCTGGACTGGTTCTCCAAGTACGGAGTGTTGGCGTTCCGCGGCTGGGTGATGCCCGGCGACTGGTGGTGGTTCAACAGCGACCCGAAGAAGAAGTTCAAGAACGGCGAACGCTGGTGCGGGTGGGACGTGGATCGCCTAAAGGCCTATTTTGGCATGACGGCAGACCATCCCGCCGTGGCTGGCGTGGATGTGTGGGACGAGCCGAACGGGCTGGACTATCCGTTCCTTGGCAAGATCACGCGCACGGTTCTCGACCGCTATCCGGAGCAGTATCCGTTCTTCAACCTGTTCCCGAACTATGCGCTTCCGGATTCTGCTGGACGCGAACGCGCGTTATCCCAGCTCGGAACGAAGGATTACGAGACGTACATTGCGGAATACTGCAAACACATACCGCTCGACTACATCTGCTACGACTTCTACCCGTTTGCCTGGAAGGTGACGCCTCGGCAGTTCTACGACAACCTCCGCGTTGTCGCCGACGCCTGCACCGCCACCGGCAAGAGCCACTGGCTCTATCTGCAGGCGACCCGATACAATGAGAACAAGAAGGCCGACCATCCGATCCTGAACGAGCCCCGTCTGCGCTATCAGGCGGCCGCGTCGCTTGCCTATGGCGCCGAGTGCATAATCTGGGCGTGCTGGGCGCCGGCATGGGGCGGCTGGGACATCAATGTCGTCGATGCGGACGGCAATCCCACGGTCGTGTACGAGCCGCTAAAGAAGGTCAATAAGGCGCTTCACCGCCTGTCTCCCGAATACATGAGGTATAGGCGCATGACTACAGACCTTGTAGGCTTCGAGGGTGAACTCGCCGAGTCGTCGGGGACGGCATTCCGCCACGTGAAGGCGACGGACGGAGCGGCATTGGCCGTAGGCCACTTTGCCGCGCGTTCCGGCAACGGCGACTATGCCATGTTTGTCGCCGCGATAGACGATCCGAGCGGCGCAAATGCCGTGGAGCACTCCGTCACGTTCGCCTTGCCGCGCAAGGGGTACAGGGTCAGGGCCGTTGACGGCAATGGAGATGTGAAGGTCACGGTATCTGCGGACGGCACGATGTCGGTCCCGCTTCAGACCTGCCACGGCGTCTTCGTGATCGCAGAGAGGTCGCTGGCCGACATGTAGGCAGAGACGCTTGTCTGTCTGCGGATTTGGGTTGCGTCCGTAGAATTGTGTCGAGGAAACCGGATCCGTTGTAGATACAACACACATTCGCTTGGCATGATGGTATAATTCTCGCCGTCAAGTGGGCGGTGCATCCGCGCTGCGGTGGCACGGTTGCCGAATCGCCTTCTGCAAAAACGGAAAGGGATGCAATCATGAAATTCTACAGGTGTGACGTGTGCGGCAAGATTGTCGCAATGGTCAAGGAAACGGCCGTAAGCACCATCTGCTGCGGCAAGCCCATGCGTGAACTGGTTCCCGGCACGACCGACGGTGCTGCCGAGAAGCACGTCCCCGTCTACAAAGTGGAGGGCGGCACCGTTACCGTGACGGTCGGCGCCGAGGAGCATCCGATGGTCGAGAACCACCACATAGAGTGGATTGCCATCGAGACCGAGAACGGGAACCAGCGCAAGGAGCTGAAGCCGGGGGACAGGCCCCGGGCCGTCTTTGCGCTCGTGCCATATGACAAGGTGAAGAGCGTATACGAGTACTGCAATCTTCACGGACTTTGGCGCGCGTGACGCGGGAAGGAGATGTGCCATGGACACGGCAACCAACGCAATGTTCTGCAGGCAGTGCCAAGAGACATTCGGCAACACCGGATGTACTCGGATGGGCGTATGCGGGAAATGGCCAGAGACGGCCCGCCTCATGGACGAGCTTGTCGCCGGACTTGAGGAACTTGCGTCCGAAAAGTCCACGACGACCGAACTCGGCAGATTCGTGACGCATGCGCTTTTCATGACGCTGACAAACGCGAACTTTGACGACCGCAGATTGCGAGAAGCGCTTGAGGTCTGCGAAGGGCACCTTGGGCATAAGCCTACGCACAAGACGCCTTGGGCGTTCTCGGATGCCGATGCAGACGTGCGTAGCCTGAAGGAGCTTGCGCTTTTCGGTCTGAAGGGCATATCGGCATACGCGCATCATGCGGCGGTGCTTGGCCGCGAAGACGAGACAATATATGCATTCGTGTTCAAGGCCCTGAAGGCAATGGGAGAAACGTTGCCGGCCGATGCGCTGACGAGGCTTGTCCTCGAATGCGGCGAGGCTGCCGCGCATTCGATGGCTCTACTTGACGGCGCAAACACTTCGGCTTTCGGCAATCCCAGGGTAACTACGGTGTCCGTTGGGGTGGGGACGCATCCGGGGATTCTCGTCTCAGGGCATGATCTCCGGGATCTTTCCGACCTTCTTGAACAGACTCGGGATCGTGGCGTAGATGTGTATACACATGGCGAAATGCTTCCGGCGCATGCCTATCCGGCGTTTCACGGGTATCCGCACCTCAAGGGCAACTATGGCGGCGCATGGTATCGTCAGCAAAAGGAATTCGCAACCTTCAACGGTGCGATCCTCATGACCACGAACTGCATTGTCCCGGTCGCCGAAGCCTACCGGGAGCGCATCTTCACCACAGGTGTCGCGGGATTCCCAGGCGTGCCGCACATAGCCGATCGGGTGAACGGCAAGCCAAAGGACTTTTCGGCGGTCATCGCCTGCGCCAGACGCTGCATGCCGCCGACGCCACTTGGCGCAGGTTCGCTGACGGGCGGCTTTGCCCACGGTCAGGTGCTTGCGCTCAAGGATAAGGTTGTCGCCGCCGTGAAGTCCGGGAAGATCCGCAAGTTCGTCGTGATGGCGGGCTGCGATGGACGTCATCCCTCTCGCGACTACTATGCGCAAGTGGCGACGGCCCTGCCCCCGGATACGGTGATACTCACCGCCGGGTGCGCAAAGTACAGGTACATCGGACTGGTCAAGGGCGATATCGACGGAATCCCCCGCGTTCTAGATGCCGGTCAGTGCAACGATTCCTATTCGCTTGCAGTGATCGCAATGGCGCTCAAGGACGCATTCGGGCTGGATGACGTTAATGATCTGCCCCTTGCGTTCGATATCGCGTGGTACGAACAGAAGGCCGTGGCGGTGCTCCTTGCGCTCCTTTCGCTTGGCTTCCGCAACATACGGCTTGGGCCAACGCTTCCGGCGTTCCTGTCGCCCGGGGTGGCAAAGGTGCTTGTTGATCGCTTCGGCCTTGCCGGGATCGGAACGCCGAGCGACGATGTTTGCGCAATGATGTCCTGTTGAAGAACTTGCGTTTGACTTGTGTGATAGAATTCCCGTCCGATTTGGCATGGCATAGCGCCAGATCGGACGATATGCAAACGCATGAGGTGACAGATGAAGATTGCTGACATGTTTGCGGGAAGGACCGTCTTCTCGCTGGAGGTGTTTCCTCCCAAGCCGACCGCCAACGAGAGCGTGATATACAAAATGCTTGAGCAGTTGACGGACATACACCCGGATTTCATCAGCGTCACATACGGGGCCGGCGGCGGCAAGAACGGCAGCAAGACGATCCAGATCGCCTCTGACATCAAGGGAAAATATGGTGTTGAGAGCGTGGCCCACCTGCCTTGCATCAATCTCACGAAGGATGGTGCGGCGCAGATCCTCGACGATATGCGGAGCCATGGGATAGAGAATGTGCTCGTCCTGCGTGGGGACTTGCCGCCTGATACGGTTCCTTCGGGCGATTTCCTGCACGCGAGCGATCTCATATCGTTCATAAGGGACAGGTACGGCTGTTTCAACGTGCTGGCGGCCTGCTATCCCGAGGTGCATCCTGAGAGCGGAAGCGCGGTGGAAGACCTGAAGTGGCTCAAGTACAAGGTCGATTGCGGCGCAAACCACCTGATATCGCAGCTTACGCTTGACAACGGGCATTTCTACGGGTTTCTGGAGAAGGCGAGAATCGCCGGCGTATCCGTTCCGATAGAGGTCGGCATCATGCCGGTCACCAACAGGCGGCAGATAGTGCGGATGGTGGAACTCTGCCATGTGGAACTGCCAAAGAAGTTCGCAAGGGTGCTTGAAAAGTATGGGGATAACGATGTTGCCATGCGCGATGCCGGGATTGCCTATGCCGTGGACCAGATAGCCGATCTGATGGCCTCTGGCGTGGACGGGATACATCTCTACACGATGAACAACCCGTATGTGGCGCATAAGATATACGATGCCGTCCAGTCGCTGATTTAGCGGAGGGTTTCGCGCGGTCTCGTTGCTGTCATGAAGAATGTATCCGTGTCAGGCGCGCAATTGATGAGGGTTGGGCTTGCGGTCTCGGGTGGCGCCGACTCTACGGCCCTGCTCGTACTCATGTCTCAGCTGCAGGCGTCGCACGGGTTCGAGGCTGTGGTTCTCCATGTGGATCACGGGTTGCGGGAGGATTCCGCAAGCGATGCCGATTATGTCCGTGGACTCGCGAAGCGTTTCGGTCTGCCGTTCCATGAGCTCCGCACGAAGGTGACAAGGCGGAAGGGGGAGTCCGTGGAGATGGCCGCAAGGCGGGTGCGGCTTGAATTCTTCGCCGACGCGATGGTGCGCTACCGCCTTGACTGCATTGCGACGGGACATCACATGGATGATGTTGCCGAGACGTTCCTCATGAGGCTTGCGAGGGCATCTGGCGCGGAAGGACTGGCGGGGCTTAAGCCCGTGAGCTTCGTAGACGGCATTGTATTCATAAGACCGCTCCTGAACGTGCGGGGCTGCGACCTGCGGGCATTTCTTGAGGCGAGGGGAATCCCCTGGCGGGAAGATTCCACAAATGCGGATACATCCATTCTCCGCAACCGGGTGCGACATGTCGTGCTTCCATTCCTGAGAAAGGAGCTTGATCCAAGGATTGTGGAGCACATCTGCCGCAGTGCGGGCTATCTGCGAGAGGCGTGCGAGGGGCTCACCGGATCGCGAGGCGCGTCGGTGGCGGATGGACTGCGTGGGGAAGGCACGGGATGCTCGCAGCCGCGGAATCCTCCGAAGCCATCTCGATACGTGCTTGAGATCGGGCACTCCGTAGGCTTTGACAGGACTGCGCAGGGGATAGGGGAATTCCCTGCGACGGCTTCATTCGAGGCCTCATCGCTGCACGGCAGGACGCTTGACGTGCGCACTTGGCGTCCGGGCGACTGGATGCGTCCGTGCGGCTTCCCGCATCGACGCAAACTTCAGGATATATTCGTGACCGCAAAGGTGCCGCAGGGATTGCGGCACGAGTTGCCGATTGTGGCAGATGCGGATACCGGTGAAGTGCTTTGGTTGCCCGGTTATCGCGTCTCTGAATCGGTTAGGGTGTCCGGACCGGAGGCGCGGTCTGTCCGATTCCGTCTGTCGCAGCTGTCTGGCTCTGTACACTGGTCGGCGGTAGGCAGGTGTTAGGTTTCGGGCTTTAGTGGGCAGTTGGTGGTGTTCGGGTGATGTGCCTTGGCGGGGCGAGCTCGATGAGGACGCCGCGCCAAGACATGGCGCATAGGCCCGCCTGCGGTTTTCCATGGCTAACTTCGAGCGCGTTCCGCCCGCGTTTTCCGGGGGTTTCCCGGCCCCGCGAAAAACCTCGAAAAATATTCGCGGAACCCCTTGCGCCGCGGGGGGCGTTTTGGTATATTACTCACCCGTTGCGCCGGACAGGGCGAATCCCGGCGGCGCGGCGAGAGATCTTTGACAGTGGAGGCGCTTCAAGAACGCGATCCCGCGGCTCCCGGGGAGGGAGCCTTCGGAAGGGACGCGGAACACAAGAACATGGAAAGCTTGTTGTGATGCCCGGAGCCGCGAAGGCGGCTCCATTGAAATTGACTCTTGTTTTTCTGAGAGTTTGATTCTGGCTCAGAACGAACGCTGGCAGCGTGGATTAGGCATGCAAGTCGAACGGGATCCGGAAGGCAGCAATGTCGGCCGGTGAGAGTGGCGGAAGGGCGAGGAACACGTGGGCAACCTGTCCTTGAGGTGGGGAAAACCGCTGGAAACGGCGGCTAATACCGAATGCGGCGCGGCCGGGGCATCCCGGGCGCGCCAAAGGGGGCCGCAAGGCTCTCCCTCATCGAGGGGCTCGCGCACCATCAGCTTGTTGGCGGGGTAACGGCCCACCAAGGCTCACGGTTAGCTGGTCTGAGAGGATGGCCAGCCGCACTGGGACTGAGATACTGCCCAGACTCCTACGGGAGGCTGCAGTCGAGGATCATTCGCAATGGGGGGAACCCTGACGATGCGACGCTGCGTGGAGGATGAAGGCCCTCGGGTCGTAAACTCCTGTCATGACGGAAAAGGAGAGGGGACCCAACACGTCCCTTATTTGATGGTACGTCAAGAGGAAGAGACGGCTAACTCTGTGCCAGCAGCCGCGGTAATACAGAGGTCTCTAGCGTTGTTCGGATTTACTGGGCGTAAAGGGCGCGTAGGCGGCATGGCGTGTCGGATGTGAAATCCCCGGGCTCAACCCGGGAAGTGCGTCCGAAACTGCCAGGCTAGAGTGCGGAATGGGAGATCGGAATGCAGGGTGTAGCGGTGAAATGCGTTGATATCCTGCAGAACACCGGCGGCGAAGGCGGATCTCTGGTACGCAACTGACGCTCAGGCGCGAAAGTCGGGGGAGCAAACAGGATTAGATACCCTGGTAGTCCCGACCATAAACGGTGCACGCTCGGGGTGGGGGGATTTCAACCCCCCCGTCCCTCAGCAAACGCGTTAAGCGTGCCGCCTGGGGAGTACGGCCGCAAGGCTAAAACTCAAAGAAATTGACGGGGGCCCGCACAAGCAGAGGAGCATGTGGCTTAATTCGATGCAACGCGAAGAACCTTACCTGGGCTTGACATGCGGGTGCACGGGGCGTGAAAGCGCCCCTCCTTCGAGGGTGCCGCACAGGTGCTGCATGGCTGTCGTCAGTTCGTGCCGTGAGGTGTTTGGTTAAGTCCACCAACGAACGCAACCCCTTTGCGATGTTGCCAGCGGGTAAGGCCGGGGACTCGTCGCACACTGCCCGTTCACGCGGGAGGAAGGTGGGGATGACGTCAAGTCAGTATGGCCCTTACGCCCAGGGCCGCACACGTGCTACAATGGCCGGTACAGAGCGACGCGATGCCGCGAGGCGGAGCGAACCGCACAGAGCCGGCCCCAGTTCAGATCGGGGTCTGCAACCCGACCCCGTGAAGTCGGATTTGCTAGTAACGGCGCATCAGCTACGGCGCCGTGAATGCGTTCCCGGGCCTTGTACACACCGCCCGTCACATCATGAAAGCCGTCTGCACCCGAAGTCGGGCACTTGTCCGCCTAAGGTGTGGGTGGTGATTGGGATGAAGTCGTAACAAGGTAACCGTTGGGGAACCAGCGGTTGGATCACCTCCTTTCTAAGGAGAAGCCCCTAGTGGGCGAAGTTGAAACGTCGCGCAGGCATTCCAGTTCTGAAAAGTGTTCCGCGCCCCTTCCGGAGACCAGGGGCTTGTAGCTCAGTTGGTTAGAGCGCGTCCCTGATAAGGACGAGGTCACAAGTTCGACTCTTGTCAGGCCCACCACCTTCAGGGCATTCGGCCATGGGGGTATGGCTCAGCTGGTAGAGCGCCTGCTTTGCAAGCAGGATGTCGCCGGTTCGAATCCGGCTACCTCCACCAGCGTGTGGGTTGCCGAGGCGCCGCCCGTGTCAGGAGGGGATGCCCGCGGGGCGTCCCCTTTCGCTTTTTCCAGTTGGCAGTTGGCAGTTGGTAGTTGGCAGTGGGAATTTGCGATTCATGATTTTCGACTTGCGATTGCGTTTGGCCGTTCGGGCATTTGAGGATTTGCCGTGGCGACGACGCCCCCGTCGTCGTGCGTTGCGCGGGAATGGACTGATTTCGGGAAGGCGGTTGGCAGATACGATGGCGAGGGCGCCATCGCCACGTGTCGCGGGAGGGTCGCAGTCCTCTGCGACCGCTGGCCGACGCGGGAGGGTCGAGCTCCCGCTCGACCGAAAACGGCATGGTGGCAACGGACGCGCGGGAGCGCGTCCCTCCCGTGGCGACATGTCCCCCGAACGAAGTGAGCCGCGCAAGCGGTCGCAAGAGGGGCGCACCCTCGCCGTCGTGCGTGTACGGGATGGCCGCAACCTGTCCGCCTGACGCCCGAAGCCCACTGCCCGCCACAACCTGCCAACTACCACTACCCACTACCAACTGCCAACTACCAACTGGTGGCTTGTCAGAGTAAATGCGACTAAAACTGTGCCTTGATGGCACATGGTCG
>SAMEA104315424__coassemble_709_pt1 | contig 20682 bp, 13 predicted proteins | sample SAMEA104315424__metabat2_low_PE_034 | metagenome-assembled genome bin SAMEA104315424 (sample SAMEA104315424) | gut metagenome | biome: Monkey gut; feature: monkey-associated habitat; material: faeces | place: China | collected 2013 | reverse complement strand
CAACGGTCTATCCGGAAAGAAGCTCGCCGTCGATTTCTACGGGCCGGAGATCCCGATTGGCGGCGGGGCGATCTGCGGCAAGGACCCGCACAAGGTGGACGTGGCGGGAGCGTTCAGGGCGCGGGAGTTGGCGCGGAGGCTCCTGAAGGAGCGCGGAGGGAGCGCGGTGACGGTTCGCCTCGGCTGGACGCCGGGTGACGCCGCGCCCGCGTTCCGCGAGGCGGAGAGCGTCGATTCGCTTGGTTTGACGCACCCGATTCCGGCTTCTGCTCTACCGCCGGAAGACTGGTTTTCCATCGATTCCATCGTAGCTGATCTGCGCCTTACGACGCTCGTCCGCCGCGAGCGCGTGCTGGCTGGATACTTCTTGGAAGCAACACACTTTGAGTAGGAGTAGAAAATGTACGAGTTCTCGTATTTTTGTTATAAGGAGTCATTGTGGCGAGCGGGGATATATGATATAATGCCAGTTGATTTTCTTGAGAAAGGATCATGTAACATGTCATTAAGCTACAAAAAACTCTGGAAACAGTTGATTGACCGTGACATGACTCGGACTGAATTGCGTCAAGCCACGGGTATCTCCCCCTCCACTTTCGCGAGGCTTTCCAAGGGTGATTATGTTGCGTCATCTGTTATCGACCGAATATGTCAGGAACTCAGGTGCGACGTAGGCGATGTGATGGAAGTTGTGCTGGATGAACCCGACAAGAAAGGGAAAAAGTAATGCTGATTGACAACAAGATTGACTACTCGGCGATAGGCGAACTCTCCGGGAATGGAGTCAAGACCGTCCTCGACTTCATACGGAAGTACACGAACCAGGAATCCGGACGCAAGGGCCAGCTCGATATCGTGACGGGCTTCTTCACCATAGCCGGTCTTGATCTGCTCCACAAGGAACTGTCGCCCGACAACAAATACCGACTTGTCCTTTCGGAACTTGCTGGCGACGATGATTTCATGTCCCGCGTCATTAACCTCCTGCACGGAGACCTCGGCATCGAGGCCACGCTAAAATTAAGCAAGGCGGCGCAGAACGCCGTTGCATTTCTCAAGCGCGAGACAGTCGAGGTCAAGGCGATATCAAGCGCTTTCTGCCACGCCAAGGCGTATGTGTACAAGGATTCCGCCGACGACACGCACGACTACTACGTGATGGGCAGTTCCAATCTGACCGAAGCCGGTCTTGGAATGCGCGATTCCTCGAACGTCGAACTGAACTTCGCCAACACCGGCAGCACGAACAGCGAATATCTCCAGCTTCGCCAATGGTTTAAGACACAGTGGGACACGGTGGCGAAGGCGCAGATCAACATCGACCCGAAAGACCCCAAGTCCGAACTGGTGGACGTGAAGCAGTACTTCATCGAGCGTATCGAGGAATGTTTCGGGAAAACGCATACGCCGGAAGAAATCTACTACAAGATCCTTTTCGAGTTGTTCAGCGGCGACATTGACTTCGAGGGTGAGGCGGATCACTCGAAGGAGATGACGCTTCTCCAGGACTCGACCATCTATCGGACGCTCTTCGACTATCAGAAGAAAGGCGTCGTTTCGCTCATCAAGATGCTACGCAAGTGGAACGGCGCGATCCTCGCGGACGCCGTCGGCCTCGGCAAGACGTTCTCTGCGTTGGCGGTCATCAAGTATTTTCAGAACAACGGCTACCAGACGCTCCTCCTGTGCCCCAAGAAGCTGGAGCAGAACTGGAAGCAGTACCTTCGCAAGCAGGGTTCACGGTTCGACCGAGACGAGTTTGATTATGAGGTCAAGTTCCACACGGACTTGCAGGACGACCGCATGGAGAAAGGTTCCGTCAAGCTCTCTTGGCTCCTGAAACAGCAGAAGTTGCTTGTCGTGGTCGATGAGAGCCACAATCTCCGCAACGACAAGTCCTCGCGCTACAAGATGCTCCTGAACGAGATTCTCGGCAAGGCCGTCACGGACAAGGTGCGTGATGTGAAAGTACTGCTTCTTTCGGCGACCCCGATCAACAACGGGCTCCTCGACATCCGCAACCAGTTCAAGCTGATTGCGCAGGGAGACAACGCGGCGTTCAACACAGACGATTTCCAGATTGCGAACCTTGAGCAGCTCTTCCAGACCGCAAACAAGCGCTTCAATGAATGGTGCCAGGTTGAAGGCCGAACGATCAAGGACTTCATCGACACCCTGCCACCTAACTTCTTCAACCTGACCGACAAGCTCATCGTTGCGAGAACCCGCAACATGATCGAGAAGACGCTGGGCGAAGACCTCGGCTTCCCGAAGAAGCACAAGCCCGCGAACGAGTATGTGGGGCTTGCCAGCATCGGTTCGTATGAGTCGATTGCCGATGTGTACGACGCCATGTTGAGTGCCAATCTCACAGCCTACCAGCCTACGCAGTACATGAAGGCAAAGGTCAAGACGGAAAAGGACTGGCAGGACAACACCTTCCGCGAGAAGTTCCTCGTGAAGATGATGGCCGTCCTCTTCATGAAGCGTCTCGAAAGCTGCTGGTATTCGTGCCTTACGACAATCGACAAGGTTCTGCGTGTACACGAAGAGACGCTCGACAAGGTCAATGCGTTTTTCAATCATAATATCTCACACGGAGCCACGGAGTCACAGAGAGGAGATGTTTCTGAAAACCTCCGGGCCTCCGCGCCTCCGTGTGATGGAAAGATTACACTTTCCGTTCCAGATGGCGAGGAAGGTGACGATTCGGAAGAGGAAGATTTCACACTTCGAGACGCTACCATTGACCTTGCGAAGATGGAGCGTATTCAGGACTTCCGCAAAGACCTGGAAAACGATGTGCAGGCGCTTAACGAGTTCTACAGCAACCTTGCCGATTTCCAGGCGAAGTTCGAGTCCGGCGAAATCAAGGATACCAAGCTTGAACGCCTCATGGAACTCCTGTCTGAGAAGCAGAGCAAGGCAAACCGCAAGGCAATCGTGTTCACTACTTTCGGCGATACGGCGGAATACCTCTACGAGCAGGTCAGCAAGGCGCATCCCGAATGGCGCATCGCCTGTGTCACGGGACAGAAGGTTATGACGACAGAGCCGTTCGAGGTTGCCGGTCAGTCTGCTTTCCAGACTGTCTTGCAGCGGTTTGCACCTTACTCGAAGCTCTACAAGGAGAAGGACTGGAACGACCTCTACGTCGATGCCGGGTTGCGTGAGACGCATTACGATCCCGTCACGCGCAAGTGGAGCGTTGATTACGACCTCTGGCGGGCGAAGATCGGCGAAATCGGCGAACCGAAGATGCTGGAACTGCTCGAAAGCGAGATCGACATACTGATCGCAACCGACTGCCTTTCCGAAGGCCAGAACCTTCAGGATTCGGATCTTGTCATTAACTACGACATCCATTGGAATCCTGTACGGCTCATTCAGCGCTTCGGCCGTATTGACCGTATCGGGTCGCCCAACGGCGAGATCGGAGCCGTCAACTTCTGGCCGACGACAAGCTACAACGAGTACCTCAACCTCACAAGCAGGATAAATAACCGCATGGCCTTGATGCGCCTCGCGGGCACCGAGACGCAGCCGACAGACGAGGAACTCGACGAGATTGTGAAAAACGACCCGACCATCGACCGCAACACCCAGAAGCTCCTCCAGCAGATTTCTGAAGGCCACATCGAGGACATCGAGGAGCCGGAGAAGGATGGCGGCTCGAACCTTGGTCTTGAGGACTTCTCGCTCGAAGTGTTCAGACAGGAGCTTCTGGACTACTTCGAGAAGAACCGCGAACTCTTCCGCAAGATGCCCGCCGGCGTTTTTTCCGGGTTTCAGCTGGCATCTCACACGGAGTCACGGAGTCACGGAGGAGAAAATGCTGGAGAGAGAAATCTCCGTGTCTCAGTGGCTCAGTGTGAAAAAACAACGGCGATTCCAGAGTCTCTTGTTGCAGTACTGGGTTATCCTCGTCGCAAGCCGGGCGACGTCAAGACTCCGTACACCCGCCTGTATCTCATGCTCCAGCCGGTCAATTCTCACACGGAGACACGAAGGCACGGAGGAAAAAATGACGGGGAGAAAGAACTCCGTGACTCAGTGGCTCCGTGTGATAAAACCATGGTGGAGTGGAAGGAGCTGCCGACAGGCACAATTCTCAGCTTCTTGCGCAAGCACCGACTTGAAGAAACCCATCTGCCGGACGGTGTGGCGCATGGCGACGTCGAGGCGCTGGACAAGCTCTCCAATACGATAAAGGCATGGATGGCGGCGAAGACGCCGCAGGAGATCAAGAAAACACTCTCCGGCCTCTTCAGCGGACAGACGAAGGCGAAGAAGACGGACTCGAAGATCGAGGACATCTTCAAGCCCGAGAACTTCGACCTTATTGCCTGGGAATATGTCAGCCGTGATTAGTGGCTAGTGGTTAGTGATTAGAGGAAGAAAGATGAAAGTCAAGCAATACCGAGAATTGATAGTCTGGCAAAAAGCTATGGAATTAGCCGAAGAGGTGTATCGGTTGGTGCATCTGTTGCCGAAAACAGAAACTTACGCGCTTTCAGATCAGATGCGACGTGCCGTTGTGTCAATTCCGTCGAATATTGCAGAAGGGCAATCCCGTTCTTCCACTAAGGAATTTGCCAATTTCCTGTCCATAGCCAAAGGCTCTAACGCAGAGCTTGAAACGCAGATTGAACTTGGTATTAGACTTGGATTCTTTCAGCCGCAGCAGGCGGAAACGGCTTTGTCACTCGCAGGTGAAGTGGGGCGAATGCTTACAGCCCTCGTCTCAAAACTAACCACTAGCCACTAACCACTAGTCACTATGAACAACATGACAGACATCCTTGCAGCATTCGCGTCCGAGCCGCTCTTCGCAGCGTCGGCGAAGTTCCTCAAGCACCTTGGCGTGAAGTTCTCCACGCAGACCGAGGAGCCAATTCCGTTCCTTGAACTCTACGAGGAAGCCGCGACTGAAGCGAATGCCACGGTTCCGAAAGACATCAAGGCAATCTTCTCACGCGTCGAGAACACATACTTCATCGGCACGGTCACGGATGACACGCTTAATGGCGAGAACGCCGGGGTGGATTTCAAGGCGGAGGCGGCGAAGCCGAAGTACGAGGGGATGTTCGTGTTCGCCGTCGAGACGAAACCCGGCGAAACTCTCAAGCGCAGCGAGGCGGCCGTGATCGTGCGCGGCATCAACCGCGTCGTGAAGCAGCAGCCAGCGACGGCGCTCATCGTGGAAAGAGTGGCTAGTGGCCAGTGCCTAGTGGCTAGTGAGGGCGAGAGCAAACTAACCACTAACCACTATCCACTAACCACTAATCTTTCCGTCGCCACGTGCGAACGTACCGCCTTTAAGCAGACGTGGCGTCCTGGCGAACGACTGGGCAAGGTCTCGATTCTTAAAGGCGTCAACTGCCTTTCGCCGCATCGCGGCCACATCGACATTCTTGAGTCGATGAACGTTAAGGCCTGCAAGACCTTCGACGCACTATATGCTCAATGGCAAAAGGTGTTCTCCACTTCGCTTCTCACCAACAAGTTCTACAACGAGCTTTTCAACTGGTACGTCTGGGCAATCGGCCCGGAGACGGATGTGTATTTCCCCAATGATCCTGACGACGACAACGACGACTACGAGGGCCGCGATACGAAGATCATTCGGCTCATCACTCGCGTCATGTTCGTGTGGTTCATTCGTCAGAAGAAACTCGTTCCTGATTGGATTTTCGATGAAGACTACCTTGGGCGCATTCTAAAGGATTTCAACCCTGCCGCAGCCGACTCGGGGAACTACTACAACGCCGTTCTCCAGAATCTCTTTTTCGCCACACTCAACCGAGCTATCGAGGACGAAGACGGCAAGCGTCGCTTTGCAGAACTGCAAGGACATGTCGATGCGAAGAACCTCTACCGCTATGACGAGCTTTACACAATTTCCAAGGACGAGATCGTTGAACACTTCGCATCCATTCCGTTCGTCAACGGTTCGCTCTTCGAGTGCCTGGATAAAACCAAGGGCAACGATGGTGTTGGCAAGGCGTTCTACTACGATGGCTTTAGCCGCAACGATCACCGCATACCGGCGACGAACCACTACCGCTATCGGGCGTTTGTGCCTAACAATCTTTTCTTTGATCCGGATCGCGGGTTGTTCTCAATCTTCGGTAGATACAACTTCACCATCGAGGAGAATACACCTCTTGAGCAGCAAGTCGCCCTTGATCCGGAACTCCTCGGAAAGGTGTTCGAGAATCTGCTCGGCGTATACAACCCCGAAACAAAGGAGACTGCCCGGAAGCAGTCGGGTTCCTTCTACACGCCGCGTGAGATTGTCGATTACATGGTTGACGAAACACTCATATCCTACCTTGGAGATACGAAACTCGTCCGCAATCTTTTCTCCGAGAGTTTCGTTTACAATGAGCTGGATTGGGCGGAATACCAGAATATCGCTGCGAAACTGAAGACCGTGAAAATTCTTGACCCGGCTTGTGGTTCTGGGGCGTTCCCTGTCGGGATGCTGAATCGTATCGTAGAAATCCTCGGCAAGATCAAGACAGATCGTGGCGACGTGTTCAAGCTCAAGCGGCACATCATCGAGAACTGCATCTACGGTTCCGACATCCAGTGCATCGCCGCGCAGATCACGAAGTTGCGGTTCTTCATCTCGCTTATCGTCAACTGCGAACGTGACGAGGAGAAGCCCAATTTCGGCATTCCCGAGTTGCCGAATCTTGAAACCAAGTTTGTGGCGGCCAATTCGCTCATCGGCATAAACAAGATTCAGGCTGGCATGAATCTTTTTGAAGACCCGCGTGTCATAGAGACAACCGAAGAACTGCGACAGGTTCGTCACGATCACTTTAATGCAAATACCGCAGCGAAAAAGCGTAGGCTCGTAGGGAAGGATGAGAAACTGCGCAAGAAACTTGCAGACCTCCTTAACGAAAGCTTTTATCAGCCTGAAGACGCGTGGAAGCTTGCACTTTGGAACCCATATGACCAAAACACCTCCGCCACATTCTTCGATCCCGAATGGATGTTTGGTATTAAAACTGGATTTGATATCGTCATTGGCAATCCGCCATATATCGATTCGGAAGTGATGACAAGAACCATGCCTGAAATGCGCGAGGCGTACTCTCGGCTGTTTAAATGTGCTAAAGGGAATTGGGACATTTATGTGTTGTTCTTTGAACTTGGTGATAAACTGCTTTCGCCTAATGGCATGTTGTCGTTCATCGTGCCCAACAAAGTTTTATCAATAGGTTACGCGGAGACACTTCGCAAATATCTGTCAAACAGACTTTGTCTTAAGGCACTTCGAGATTATTCGCGTGTAAGTGTTTTTGAGGCAAGTGTTTATCCATGTACATTTGTCTTTACAAAGTCTGATGTCAAGAATGTTCAGGTGGCAAAGATGCAAAGTCTTAACGACATTGCATATTCGAGCAATGTCACCAGTGAAGTGTTCTTCTCGCAGGATAGCTGGAACAATTGGTTGTCACGTCCTGAAGAAGTCTCCATCTTGGTTAAGATTATTCAGAATACAACTTCCAAAGTGGCTGATTTGTATAAGGTAGTTGCTGCGGCTACGGTAAATGAAGCGTATATTCTAAAAGAGATTCTGCGTGATGACGACACATTGAACGATGGTTTGAAGTTCATTAATTCTGGAACGATAGATCGCTATGTTTCTCTTTGGGGGCAGAAGAAAACCAAGTACATAAAAGGTAGTTATGTTTATCCTGTTGTGAGCAAGATGGACTTGCGCCAGAAGATCCCCAATCGTTTTCAGCTGGCGACAAGTATGAAATTGATTATTGCCTCGATGACTAAAGTGCTTGAAGTGTTTCTTGATAATGGAGAGTACATTGCGGGTAAGTCCACAACATGCGTTATGACCAAAAACAATAGCAATCTGAGAATTCTTCTTGGGCTATTGAATTCTAAACTGTTGAGCTTTTGGTTGGTAAAAAGTTACAGCGCGCAGGCGATGTCAGGAGAGGCAATAAACATCTCGACGGCGATTGTTGAGAACTTGCCATGTCCAGAGATGGATTCAGATACAAGTAATACAATCGTATCAGCGGTAGATCAAATACTTGCATTAAAGGGTTCTAATTCTGAGGCGGATACATCTGCGTTAGAAACGGAGATTGATGAAAAAATCTTGGATCTCTACGGTCTCACGCCGGAGGAAAGAGAAATTGTCAGGGGGATTGGAAGGTGAGTGAGCGACAAGAGGTGTTTCGCGTGAGAAAAATTGAAGTCAAGATTGATCTTGTCGGCGACTGGCAGAGGGATGCCTATCATTGGTTCGTCTTAAATTGTAGGGCGAAGTGGAGATTTGCAGAAGAAAATAATGTACACCTCGCCGATGCCATATCACGAAATGATTTCTCTTCGGTCTCAGAGGGGGATCGCAGTACGCTGATGTCTTATTATTATAATTTGTACCATCGAATTGTGCCGCCAGGAAAACGAAGACTATCAGCACCGGACGAAGGAACGCTCTTTGCAAGTGTTCCTGCCGAAAAGATTCCAGACGTCAAACTTGGCTGGGAAGCTTTCAAGAAAGATGTTGAAGCGGGCGAAAATCTTGAAGACAGGCAGACTGAAAAGAGGTTTAATATCGACGGTAAAGATGTCTTGCTGGATCGTTTCAAGATTCATCACTTCCACATTCGTGTTGACCCGAAGAAACGCGGTGATTATGTTGCCTATTGCTTTGTAACATACGATACTGTAAAAGTTATAACGATTGACACGCATAGAGCGGCTTTCGGTAGGCCTGAAACATGCCAAGCGATTGTCGAGAAGGCGTACGAGCTTTACCCTGAAGAATTTGTATCGTTCAAAATTAACGAGAATGTCCGAACTGTGCCTATTGACTTGGATGCGCAGAAGAAGATGTCTTGGTTGAATATTAATGCGCCGTTCTGGATTGGAGACAAGCAGTTTTATCCGATTGGGATGGGGGCTATGATGAATGGTGTGAGCATGGAGGCGCAAAGGGGGATGATGCGAGATCAGCGTTTGTTCAGCGCCGCCAACAAAGCGATGAAGAAATTTGCGGAAGATAATATCTCTGTCATAGAACAGACCGTCTCCGAGTCGGCTACGAGTGTAACCTTTAGATTGTTCAGTAAGGCCGGGCCAGTTGTTGAGGCTCGGTCAGAAGACCAATCACTGCGAATGACATACGATATTATAACGAACACCGCCACATTGTCTTGTATAGATATTCTTGCTAAACGATTGGAGGCGAAATGACGCTTGACGAGTCGAGAGCCTTTATCGCACAAGACCGTGTAATTTGGCCGTCGGCGACGGCCAAAATGAACTCGACACAAAAGAATGGAAAAGTGAAAGAGGTTTGAGATGACAATAACAGTTAAACAAGCGATTAAGCACTTCTTTGCAAGTCCGTCTTTTGAGATGATCTATTCGGAAGCGGTTGCTAACGCACTGGATGCAGGGGCAACTAATGTTTCGATAGCCATCTCAATTAAGAGTTTTCAGGCAAAGGATTCAACTCAAATGATAATCCGCGACAATGGAAGCGGGTTTACGGATGAGAACTTTAAGCGATTCCAAAGTTTATTACAGAGTAAAGACGACAACCACAAGGGGCTTGGCCGTCTCGTCTATCTTGCCTACTTCAATAAGGTTCATGTGGAAAGTACGCATGATGGCACGAAACATAGGATCTTTGATTTCACAGAGGATTTCAATGGAGAGTCAGTATCGACAGTTCTCTCAAAACCCGAGGATTCATATTCACAGTTTGCCTTTTCCGATTTTTCCAATTCCAAGTTCAGCAAATACAACGACCTGATTCCAAAGGCAATCAAGGATTTGCTTAAAAAGCAGTTCATGGCTCGCTTATTTATGCTGAAAGCCAAGGGGCAGAATTTCTCCGTTGATATTTCTCTTGATGTTGAAGTGCCTAATAAAGAACATGGATTTGTTTCCAGTGAGGAGACTTTGACATTGAACGACCTGCCAGATTTAAAACGGGTGACACGTACGGATGCTGGCGTTGATTTCTTTGACAATGAGTTTACGATGCTTTATAGCATTCTTAAGGACGAATGGAAGGAACGTGCGACAGCATCGGTATGTGTGGATGGACGGGCTGTGCCATTCCCTGACGTGTTCAGGCAGACGGATTTGCCTAATGGAGTGAGTGCGATTTTCTTGCTTGAATCTTCCTACTTCAACGCAAAAGCTGATGATGCGCGGCAGACCGTTCGGCTTAATGCCAATGAGGAAAGAAATGTCATACGTCTATATCAGCGAATGATTGCAGATGTTCTCGTGCAAGAAGTTCCTGAAATCAAGTCTACGAACGACACACGAAGGAATGAGTTATCGGCTAGATTCCCGCATTTACAGGGGCTTTTCCCAGATGATTCTGTCGGACTGATAAACTCAAGTAGGGCATTGGAGTATGCCCGCGATAAATTTTTTAAAGAGCAGAAGGAGATTCTCGAAGCGAGTGAATTGACCGACGAACTTTATGCCAAATCGCTCGGTCATTCGACGAGGGTTCTGGCTGAGTACATACTATATCGCAAGTTGATTATTGATAAGATTGCAAGTGTAGACCCGCAGGATAAGGAGGCGACCATTCACAACCTCATCGTCCCAATGCAGCAAACTTTTGAGGGCACAGATTGTAGGCTTGATCTTTATAGAAACAATGCTTGGGTTCTCGATGATAAGTACATGATGTACAAATCGATTCTGAGCGACAAGGATTTAAAGAACTTAATTGAAAAGATTGCTTTTGAAAGAGACGATCTTAAGGCGACTGATATACGCCCCGACATTGCCTTGGTGTTCTCGGATGATATTGAGAAGGTGGATCATCCCGTTGATGTGGTTATCGTTGAACTCAAGAAGAAAGGACTTGGCTATCTCGACAACACGAGGATTCTCGACCAGATACGAATGAGAGCGCGGCGACTTGTTTCACTTTATCCTGGCAAGATACAACGTGTGTGGTTCTTCGGGATCGTTGATTTTGACCCTGAATTGATGGTGGCCATGACAGAAGACAAGTGGGCGCAAATTTATTCTACGGGTACTGTTTATTACAAACAGCTTGAGGTTCAGCCGATTGATAAGGACAAAAAACCATTGTCACAAAGTACGGTTCCGGTTCCTGTTACCCTGATGTCCTTTGAGGCATTGGTTGGCGATGCAAAAGCGCGAAATGAGACATTCCTTACTATTTTACGTAATAGCATTAGGGAATATGCTGGGCAAGCTATAGGCACAACTTGCAAGACGGAGGTGGCAAAATGATACGTCGCGCTTGGAAACCAGAAAACCACAAACTGGAAGATGCGTTCTTCCCGGTGGAGCTTTGCGATCTGAAGTTTGTCTATCCGGCGGAGACGGATTTGTTTGGCAAGGTTGTCCGTACGGAAGATGTGCTGGCGAAGGGGCACAAGGCGGTTGTGGACATCAACAAGTGCCATGTGTTTGCAACGGTTACGGATAAATACAAACTTGTTAAGAATGAAGATGCGTACAAGTGGGCGGAGCCGGTTGTTGGTACAGTGTTCAACCATTCGCGGCTGAAAGACTTTTCGTGTTTCAATGTACGCATGACAGAGACTCGTTCAAGTTGCTGCATCGATCTTGTCCGAAAGCTGGAAGGCGGGAATGTTGTCAGCTTCCAACCGTTTGACGATGACGATCCGTGGACGGCTTTCATTCGTATCATCAACAGCTACAACAAGACTTCATGCCTAAAATACCAGCTAGGATTCTGTCGCTGGATTTGCCAGAATGGAATGATCTTTGAGTCGAAAAGCGTGGATTTCGTGTTCGCGCATACGAAAGGAGTTGTCAGCGAGGCGCGCATAGGTCAGCAGCTTGCGGCGGCGGCGCGGGAACGCATCGGCGAAATTAGGTCGCTGGAGGATCAATTCATTGCAAAGCTCCGTAATCTGAAGAAGCATTCTGTTCCGCAGAATGTGATGCTGGCGCTTGCCTGCAAGGTGTTCAATCTGCATCTCACGCGAGACGATGCGGAGAGTATGTCTGCGGCGGAACGCAAAAAGGCGGTGGCGTTTGTCCAGAAGATCAAGTCCGATGCGCAAGATTACTACCAGCAGTTCGGAGCAAACACATACGCGGCGATGAACGTGCTGACCGACTTCGCCTCCTATCCGAAAGGGTTGAGCGGCGTGAACACCGTGTCGGTTCTTCAGGCAAAGGCCGGGGCGTGGATAGATGACTTTATAGAGGCAAGCGCAAAGCCGGGATTCAACATGACGAGCTATCTTGGCGTCGATGCAATCGAGGCCGCGACATGGTATGATTCACTCACGGCGGCATAGGAGGTTTTATGACGAAACGGAAATACAAGCTGAATCCTAATGTGTCAATCGGTGGCAATGACGAGGTTGCGCCGACGCTCACGACGAAGCCGAAGACGGTAGTGCTTGCGAAGAAGAAAAGAAAAGCTACCGCCGGTTCGGCGAATGGCGATGAAAAGCGGTTGGCAATGAAAATGAAGCCGCAAGACAGTTACGCCGCATTTGTCAATGATGTCCGGGGCATCATTGATCGGGGAATGTGCATTGCCGCCACGAACGTCAACCAGGTCGCGGCCATGACATATTGGCGAGTCGGCAGAAGAATTGTCGAAGAAGAACAGAGTGGCGCACGGAGGGCGGAATATGGTAAACATTTGATCGAGAATTTGTCAAAGGATCTGATTTTGACTTATGGAGACCGTTACACACCACGGAGACTGCGCGACTATCGACTGTTCTACGTTCAGATTCCAGACTTCGAGATTTGGCACTCGCGAGTGCCAAATCTGTCTTGGACGCATTTTCGGCAGATTCTTCCTGTCGTAAACGAGGACGCGCGCTATTGGTATTTGTGCGAAGCGTCACGGGAAAATTGGAGCGTTCGCACGCTGTCGCGCAACATCGGTACGCAGTATTACCATCGACTTCTCGCCTCGCCCAAGAAGGACGCCGTAGTTGCGGAGATGCTCGAGAAATCGGCTGACAATCCACCTCTCGTTAAAGAAATGGTGAAAAGCCCCGTAGTGGCGGAGTTCCTGGGATTGCCACCCAACCCAGCCTATACGGAAAACGATCTCGAATCAGCCATCATATCGCACATCACTTCGTTTGTCATGGAACTTGGCAGGGGCTTTTCGTTCGTCGCCCGTCAACAACATATTGTCGCCGATGGCGAGGATTATTTCATCGACCTTGTCTTTTACAACTTCATTTTGAAGTGCTTTTTCCTCATCGACCTTAAGACGGGCAAGCTGACGCACAAGGATGTCGGGCAGATGGATATGTATGTGCGCATGTACGATGATTTGAAGCGTACGGAAGGAGACAACCCCACGATAGGACTTGTCCTATGTACCGAAACAGGCAAAGATATTGCGCGTTATTCCGTTCTGCATGGCAGTAAACAGCTTTTCGCCGCGAAGTACATGACTTGTCTTCCTACGGAAGAAGAACTGTGTCGTGAAATCAAGCGACAGAAAGAAATATTTGCGGTACAGCACGGACTCCACGAGACTGGAGAAAAGCATAAAGAAGTATAGCACATGGCCCACAAGTACCAGACATTTGCAGACCTGCTTTATGCAAGCTACAGCGGCTTGCAGACGTTTGGGTTTGCATTTGCCAGAGGCAAGCAGAGGTACGACAGGGAGTGCTATGCGTTCCGGGAGTCGGTGATCAAGCGGCTTAAGGCTGTCGAGATGAAAATCGGCGATCTCTACCAGAACATCATCCGCCAGATGACCTCGCCGCACGACGCCTGCTGGTATTGCGGCCGTTCCGTTTCCGTCTGCGGGTCGCTGACCGCTGACCACATCTTCCCGCACATGAAAGGCGGAGAGAACGTAAGCGACAACCTCATCATGGTGTGCCGCTCGTGCAACTCGTCCAAGGGCGCGAAAGACCCGCTGGTGTGGTATCATGAGCGCGGCGAGTTTCCGCCCATGCGCGTCCTCGTGCATTACCTGAAACTGGTCAACCAGTATGCGGTTGAGAACGGCCTCCTGAACCATTCACTTGATGAACTGTCCGGCATGGATCTGCCATTTGATTTCCATTATCTTCCACGCTCATATCAGCAACCGGAAGACGCGAACGCGGCGTTGCCGATCAGAAGCTTTCAATTGCAGAGACTCGAATCCAAAGAAGATACTTGCCGAAACTCGGCAGCCGATGGCTGCCGAATTGAACACGGGAGAATAAACCTAAATGAATGAAATTTCAACAGAAGTCCTCACAGCCGTAAAGGAAATCAAGTCGGCAATTGTCCGGGCGCAGGCTCGCGTGTCGGCGAGCGCGAATGCTGAAATGCTCTCCCTCTACTTCGGCATTGGCCGGTATGTCTCGCATAAGACCAAGACGGAAAAGTGGGGTACGGGGGTCATTGACTCGATCAGCGCCCAGCTCCAGAAGGAAATGCCGGGTCTGCGCGGGTTTAGTTCCAGAAACATTCGGAATATGCGCAAATTCTATGAGAGTTGGGGCGATGGGTCAATTTGGCAGACCCCCTCTGCCAAATTGGATAATGCCGATGGCCAGCTAATTTGGCAGACGCCTTCTGCCAAATTGGAGGACCCCGTAATTTGCTCACCGCTGGCGAGCAAATTACGCGAGACAGACGGGAACGCTGTTACAGTCGCTCAATTCCTGTCGTTGAGTTTTTCGCATCATTTGGAGATATTGTCCGGTGCCGACACTCTGGATGAGCAACTATTCTACATTCGTGAGGCTGCGCTGAATCATTGGAATCTCGATCAACTATCCGCAGGGATCAAGCGAGACGACTTCCACCACAGGGGGGCGATGCCGAGCAACTTCATGGCGACCATCCCCGACACGGCCTTGGCACGGAAGACGCTCGATATGTTCCGCGACGAGTATCTGCTGGACTTCGTGAACCTTGACGACATCGAGGCGGCAACCGGTGAGGACGTGGACGAGCGCGTGGTGGAGAAGTCCATCGTCGCCAACATCCGCCAGTTCATCACGGAGTTTGGCAAGGACTTCTCGTTCATCGGCAACCAGTACCGCGTCGAGGCGGCGGGGCATGAACACTTCATCGACCTCCTGTTCTTCAACCGCGAACTCAACGCGCTCGTGGCCGTGGAACTCAAGAAAGGCGAGTTCAAGCCCATCTACCTTGGGCAACTGAATCTGTATCTCCAGGCGTTGGACGACACAGTGAAAAAGTCGCACGAGAACGCCTCCGTGGGCATCATCCTCTGCCAGTCGGCCGACAAGCCGTATGTCGAGTACGCCATCCGCGACTACAACAAGCCGCTGGGCGTGGCGACCTACAGGACGGCGGACGAGATGCCGGAGAACCTCAAACGCGCACTCCCGCCAATCGATGAACTGCGCAAGCAGCTTGAGATCGCCGGGGCGGGTGACAATGAAACAACTTGAAATGGGAGAAGCGAGATGAACTTTGACACTATAATGACAGTGGCCCAATGCGACCAGTACATCGCCATGTTCCAGAACATCGGCGGAGTGCCGCCGGAACTTATCGCAAGACGGGAGTTCCTTGCCGAGCAAGGAACGACGGTGTACGGAGACTTCCGCGCGCGGAACAATCCGTCCGAGGAGCTGATTGGGTGCATCGAGCGCACGGCGGATGCCTTGTTGTCGCCGGAGATCGACGCCCACGAGGCGCTGAAGCCAGTCATGCTTTACGGCAAGATTCAGAGCGGAAAGACCCGTGCGTTTGTTGGCGTGATGAGCATCGCGTTTGACCGTGGCGTCGATATCGCCGTCGTGTACACCAAGGGAACCAACGCGCTTGCGACCCAGACGGTGTCGCGCATGAAGGCGGAGTTCGCCTATTTCAAGCTGGGCAGCAACCTCCATCAGCAATGTACAATAGTTGTGCATGACGTCCTCGACCTCAAGTCGCAGATGCTTACGCAGTACGAACTCAACACGCAAAAGCACATCATCGTCTGCAAGAAGGAGGCGAACAACACGCGGCTCCTGAAGGAGATCTTCGACAGCAGCACATTGATGCGCCAGAAGCGCGTGATCGTGATCGACGACGAGGCGGATTTCGGCGGGATCGCGTTCTTCCGCGACAAACAGACGCACGGCGTGGGCGTTGGTACGAACGCGAAGTACATCACGGAAACTGTGCTGTCGATCCCGGACTGCCGGAACATGCTGGTGACGGCCACGCCGTATTCGCTCTATCTCCAGCCGGACGGCATGTCGGAACTGGTCAATGGCAAGGTGCGCCCATTGAAGCCCCGCCATACCGAAACCGTCCCGGTGCATTTGAGGTACGTTGGTGGCAAACAGTACTTCATTGATTCGCTACAGGCGGACTCGATGTACCATTCCGTTTTCCACCCGCTGTCGCCCGATTGCGTCGATGTCCTCGGCAATCGCGATCTGCGGTACATCAACAACATAGCAAAGGCGGCGAAGCTCGCGGACTTCCGCTTTGCGGTTCTCCAGTATCTTGTCGGCACGGCCATCCGCAGCATCCAGGAGGCGAACCGGAAGATCCTCTACCGGTCGAGCTTCATTGTCCATGTGCAGATCGCAAGGGCGGCGCACAAGTGGCAGAGCGAACTGATGAACGCGCTGTTGGATTACTTCGGCAAGCACGTGTTCTGCGATCAGCCCGACGACAACTCGTTCGACGAGTTGATAGCGGCGATCCATAAGGACTTCGCCGAGACCAGAACCAATGGCGAGAACGAGGGATTGCTGGAGAAAGACGTGATTCCGTCCGTGGAAGAGGTGGTGGCAAAGATTCGCGAGCTCTTCTCTACGGCGGCGATTCATGTTCAAATCGTCAATTCCGACGAGGACGTGGCAAACCTGCTGGACGCTTCCGGACAGTTGGAACTGCGGCATGAGGTGAATGTTTTTGTGGGTGGCAGCATCCTCGACCGTGGCCTAACGATTGAGAACCTGATCGGATTCGTGTACGGGCGCTCCCCGCAGCGGATGCAGATGGACACCGTCCTCCAGCACGCCCGCATGTACGGTGCGCGCAAGATGGCCGACATGGCCGTGACGCGGTTCCACACGACGAACCAGCTGCATGACCGTCTCAAGCGCATCAACGCGATGGACGAGTCCTTGCGCGAGCAGTTCGAGCAGGCGATGAAGGAGGGCCACGACCCCGAGACGGTGTTCGTCTGCCGCGAGGCGAATGGGAGAATCGTGCCCTGTGCGCCGAGTCGGCTTCTGATCGCCTCTATATCGACGATTGTGCCGCACAGCCGCCATCTGCCGGTTGGCTTTCAGACGGACTGCCACACGAAGATTCACGAGACGATTTCGTGGATCGACAATGCAATTGTTGGAATCCCCGATTACCAGAACCGTGACGAGGACGGCATTTTCAAGATCGACCGCGAACTGGCGATAGACATTCTGCGCCGTATCCGTTCGACCTACATCTACAACCGCGCGGTTGACGCGAACGAGGGGCTGGATTGGGATGTCGAGGAGATGATAAGCGTCCTTGAATGGGCGCTGGACAAGAAAAAGGAACTCTACTGCCTGAAGCGCGAGAACCGCGAGTTGAGTCGTGTCCGCGAGAACGGGGCTTTTGCTAACGCCCCTGACGATGGCCACACCGATCTGGCCCCGGCACGGGCAAAGGCGATTGACATTCCCGTGTTGATGCTCATCCGCGAAAACGGCGCAGAGGACAAGGGCTGGCGCGGCACGCCGTTCTACTGGCCCGTCCTCGTCGTTCAGCAGAACGTCCGTTCCGCCGTATACGGGAACGCCGGCAAGGAATCGTAAAGAGAGGTGGGCAAAGCGATGGCAAGTCAGGTCATATCAGTCAGTACCTTCGACAGGGTCGATGTCCAGGAAGACCAGAAGAACGAATTTAAGCGTTCGATCTTCATCTCCCCCGAGACGCACACGCCCTGCGCGAAGCAGATGCACGTCATCGCCGAGACCCTTGCCGCCTTCATGAACGCCGAGGGCGGGATGTTGTACATTGGCGTCAGCGACGGCGGGCAGATATCCGGCATGGAGGACGACCTGACCATCCTCGCCACACAGCCGTCGATCGTGGCCGTCCACACCGTGCGCCACGACGACACGACCTTCGCCTACGGCACAACCGCCGACAAGTACGAGCTGAAGATACGCAGCATCGTGAGGGCGTTTCTCAGCCCCAATGCCAACGCGCTTGTCGGGCAGATCGTGACGAAACCGGTCAACGGGAAGTCTGTGTGCCGCGTCGTATGCAAGCCCTGCGCACCGGACGAGTTCGTGTATTCCTACAGAAAGTACGCCCCGAACAAGCCGGAGGTCGCCGAGATAGTCCAGCGGATCGGGAACCAGAAGAAGAACCTTCAGGGCGTCGAGCGCGACGAGTTTGTCCGCAAGCGGGTGATGGCCGGATTCGACAAGCAGCTCTCGACGATCCGCGCTACCGTCGCGGCGGCGGGCGACGGAAAGCCGCAAGGCGATTCGGCATTGGCGACGTCGGTTCGGGAGCTGCTCGCGCATTTCGACGCATTAAAGCTGGATGGAGTCACGGTGTCCGTCAGCGGCGGGCAGCCGTTCAGCGAAGCGGCGGTCACGGCGGCGAAGAAGCCGAAGGCGCTCGCGTGGGAGGGGTGCCACTACGCCGAGGTGTCCGGCTGGCAGGAGCTTGTGCTGAAGGTGCTTGAGAAGCTGCAGGAAATCGACGCGGCGAAGTTCGACGAGCTTGCCGATCAGTTGCAGTTCAAGAAGCACCTCGTCAAGATTGCAAAACCGAAAGAGCGTCACCCCGAATGCTACGCTACCAAGTTCGGAACCGAGGGGAACATCCGTATCAAGAAGTCCCTTGGCAACAAGGTGTACCTCTGGCAGGAGGATAAGATTCTACGCAAGATAATAACGGCGTTCGGAGTGGATGTCTCGAAGTTCATGTTCGTGGTGTGAGAAAGGATCTAAACGATGACATACGTAGAAATGGCACTAAATGCATTTAAGGCAAGCAAGTGGGCAGAAGCCTTCGCGGCGGCCCGGCAGACTGACTTGTCGAATGCCGAGATTCTCGCGTGGATGGGATACTGCTACCGTTTCGGTTACGGCGTCTCCCGCGATTACGTGCAGGCGTTCACGTGGTTCAAGAAGTCTGCCGAGGGCGGCTATGCCTGGGCTATGGGCGAACTTGGACATTGCTATTACTACGGACGCGGCGTGCCGAAGAACTATTCGTCTGCCCTGACATGGTACCGCAGGGGTGCGGAGGGGGGCGATGCCGCCTCGCAAACCGGCATGGGGCATTTGTACGAGTTTGGGCGGGGCGTGGAGCGCAGCGCGGCGAAGGCGTTTCAATGGTACAAGAAGGCTGCGGAGAACGGCGACACAGATGGCATGGAGGAACTTGGCGAATGCTATGAAATGGCATTTGGCGTCGACGAGAACCTTGTTGAGGCGTTCAAATGGTATTCCAAGGCGGCGGAGAATGGAAACGCCGAGGGACAGTTCCACGCGGGTGTGATGTGCGAGTTCGGTAAGGGAACAGCGAAGGACATCGCAAAGGCATTCTCGTGGTACAAGAAATCTGCCGAGAAAGGTGATGCCCGCAGCCAGAACCGCCTTGGCCGTTGCTATGAGTTCGGCAAGGGCACGGAGAAGAACCTTGCAGAGGCGTTCAAGTGGTATTTGAAGTCCGCAGAAAGCGGTTTTCCGCCCGGACAGTTCAACGCCGGCGACATGTACGAATACGGCAAGGGGACCGAGAAGGACATATCAAAGGCGTTCTACTGGTACAAGAAGGCAGCGGAGAACGGCGATTCAGCTGGGCAGAACCGTCTGGGGTTGTGCTATGAACTTGGCAAGGGCACAACGAAGAACTTTGCCGAAGCTGTCAAGTGGTATGTGAAGTCTGCCGAAAACGGCAATGCGAACGGGCAGTTCAACGCCGGGGACATGTACGAGAACGGCAAGGGCGTTGAAAAGGACTATGCGAAGGCGCTCCTGTGGTACAAAAAGGCGGCGGAGAAAGGCCACACGGGCGGCATGGTCGCAATGGGGCGTTTCTACGAGAACGGATATGGCGTCAAGAAGGATCTTGCCGAGGCGAAGAAGTGGTACCAAAAGGCGAAGGACGCGGGCGATGACGATGCGGACGATTTCCTGAAAGATCTCGAAGAGAAGATGAAGCCCGCGCCGGGGACGAAGGTGACGCAGACCGCCGACGGCGACAAGGCGGCCAGCATCGAGGACATTCTGAAAGAGCTTGATTCCCTTACGGGATTGAAGCCGGTCAAGGACGAGGTGAAGAAACTCATCGATTTCGTAAAGGTTCAGAAGCTCAAGGCGAGCAAGGGCTTCCAGACTGCGGCACCCGCGTCAAACCACATCGTGTTCACCGGCAATCCCGGAACGGGCAAGACGACGGTGGCGAGAATCGTCTCCAAGGTGTTCAATGCCCTCGGCATCCTCAAGACCGACAAGCTTGTGGAGACTGACAAGGCCGGTCTCGTCGCCAAGTACATTGGCCAGACGGCGATCAAGACAAACGCCGTAGTCGATTCCGCGCTGGATGGCGTCCTGTTCATCGACGAGGCGTATTCGCTCGCGCAGGGCGGCGAGAACGATTATGGGAAAGAAGCGGTCGATACGCTCCTGAAGCGCATGGAGGACGACCGCGACAGGCTCGTGGTGATCGTGGCCGGCTACACCAACGAGA
>SAMEA104315424__coassemble_700_pt1 | contig 21002 bp, 14 predicted proteins | sample SAMEA104315424__metabat2_low_PE_034 | metagenome-assembled genome bin SAMEA104315424 (sample SAMEA104315424) | gut metagenome | biome: Monkey gut; feature: monkey-associated habitat; material: faeces | place: China | collected 2013 | reverse complement strand
CGCGGAGGGCGCTGCCCACCACGATTTTGTGGTCGCTTTCTCGAACTCGGATGCCTCCGTCGGACTAGTCCTCGGGTCTGCCGTATCCGTCGTGTTCGCCGTCGCCTTCTACATGTGCCGCCGAGTCATATCGTTCCGGGACTGCATGGATGCGTTCCCGGAAGGCTTCAAGGCCATGGTTCCCGCGATACTGATCCTGTGCTGCGCATGGACGCTGAAGGGCGTCACCGACGTGCTCGGGGCCAAGGTGTTCATCGCAGACCTCATAAACGGACCTGCGGCGGCGCTGTTCGACTTCCTCCCGGCCATGATCTTCGTGATATCCATCGCCCTTGCGTTCTCGACCGGGACGAGCTGGGGTACGTTCGGGATCCTGATACCGATCGTACTTGCCGCGATTCCCGATGGAGACATGACGATCATCGCGGTGTCGGCCTGCATGGCGGGCGCCGTGTGCGGGGATCACTGCTCGCCGATATCCGATACCACGATCATGGCATCGGCGGGAGCCCAGTGCAACCACATCGTGCACGTGAACACACAGCTCCCGTACGTGATGGTGGTTGCCGCAGTTTCGTTCGTCTCATACCTCGCGGCGCCGTTCGTCGGCACGGTGTGGATCGCGCTGCCGCTCGCGATGGGGCTGATGCTCGCCACGCTGCTCTTCCTCAGGCTCATACTCAAGGGCCGTACGCGCATGTGCGGCCCTTGAAAGGCCTTGTCGGTCTATGTTACGCGACAGGTGTTGCACTGACAAATTAATTGCTCATATTGTAGGAGATCGAAATGGTTAACAAAAGTTTAGTTTTATCGGTGGCCTTGTTGATGGCAATCCCTACGGTTCCCGCAGTTGTCGTCAAAGGTACGGTGTCGCTGATTGATTACCCAACGGCACAGGAGTGTGCGTCGTTGTTTGACCAGCCGGAAGCCGTCAATCCTCTATGGGCCGTGGCCAGAATAACGCATCTATATGTATACAAGAGGCATGAACTGCCCCGCAATGTCGAAGTGGAGCTTCAGACGCTTCCGGATTTCAAGGTGATATGCCGTGCGAAAGTTGACGCCAAAGGGCGGTATCGCATGGAGACAAGGGAGGACGATAGGGACTGGAGGGTGTTTTGCAGGTGTAGCATCGAAGATTCAGGCAAGAAACTTGAATATCAGGCAACGGAACATGTTGCCTGGAACAGGCGCGAGAATGCCTACGTGCAGAACCTGGAGTTGCGCAGGGACTACGCTTCCGTTGTCGGTCGGTGTGTGGATAAGGATGGGGCTCCGATCGCGGATGCCGTCGTCAAGGTTACAGTGATCAAGGTAGATGGTGATCTATCTGAAGTGGAGTGGCCAGGTCAAGTGGCGAGGACTGGCAAGGATGGCGTGTGGCGGGCAGATTGCATACCTGCGCCGTATTTTAATAGATTGGCGACTTATGTATGTAATACGAATTCTGTATATCATAATTTACACCTAAGAGGCATGCCATACGAAATACAGATCCATGCGTACCCTGGGTACGGGGTGTTCGAGCCATCGGGCAGCGCATCCGTCGCTAACGTGAGCGCAGATGGCCGCAGGGCTGTGGAGCTTGCCATTGCTGCCGTCAAGCGAAGGACGGGCAGGGATTCCCCTCGCCCTGCGCCGCTGACGAATTTCCCAGCAAGCACCAACAACGTCATATATGTTCCGGACATCGTGCTGAAGTGACCTTAAGGCATGAGATCGTGCGTCCCTGTCCTGTTGTTTGTGCTTCTGGCCATAGGTGCAGAAGCCGATATCGGCGTTTCCTCCAGATGCTATGTCAAGAATCGGGAAATGGAGCATGTCGATGAATATGGCCATGCGGTTAAGGTGTATCGTTTGGGGACCTTTAAGTTGGCGGACAGGGATGTCCCGCTTTATGCTTACTGGACATCTGCGGCACATTCTTCCAAGACAGTGCTTGGCCATGGTTGGCATGTGCCTTGGTTTGAATGCCGGATGTTTCCGATAGATGGCGCAAGATATCGATTGGATTCGCCGTTAGGCGATCATCTCATTTTTACCAAGGGAAAGGATCCAAAGCTTTATAGATATGGCCGTGGCGCTTGCGCAACGGTTACAAAAAGCATTGTGAATGTATATTGTCAAGCTGAACCGACACCTGTTCCTGACATGACCTTCTTTGATGGACTCTTGGTGCAGTTCAGGTATGCCTCTAAAGTCTTTAAGGTTATTTATGAAAGAGGTCATTTCCGTCGAATGGTGCTTGGGGAGCGAACGCTCCTTGCCGTTGAGCGAATGCCTTTGGGCAAGAGCGGCATTACGGTCTATTTCAATGGACGACGGGATGAATCCGTTCCTGTTATTACAGGTCTGAAGACGGTTTGTGTCGGATATGATTCCGGAAAGCAGGTGCTCGATAAACGTGAGACAGTAGTCGGCTTCCGGACTGCCTTTGGAGAGTCCTTTGAGTTCTCATATGGGGTGGTTGGAACAAAATGCTGGATGAATGATGGGGTTGCGAAGGTCGTCTGGAACCCAGAGACGCGGAAAATCATATCCTATGACGATTGGACGTACGATCTCACTGGACATGATCCTGACCATGGAATTCATAGACTTAGGCGTATAAATCCTGCTGGAGAGAAAGAGGAATATTCTTATGACATGAAGTCGGGGATTCGCATAAGGGATAGGGGGAATGTGCGTGATGTGACACGCCTCTTCACTTCGGGAAAACTCCGTGGCATGATGCGCTGGAACGAGCAGAATGTGCCTGGGCACTATGAAATGCGGAAAGAGTATTCGTATGATGAGAACAAACATCTTGTCTATTGCAGATACATCAACAAGGCCAATGGCTTCTATACCGAGTATTGGTATGACCAGAAGGGACGGGTTGACAGATCCAGAAAAAACGGGGACAATGCGACACTGCTTAGGTTCAAGTATCTAACTGATGGTTCACGAATGATAGAGAGAGAGGGAGCTGGTGACAAAGCGCAAGAAAAATCTGAAAAATGAAGTCTTCGATAATCATATTGATTTCTCTTATCGTGCCAATCTCGGCTTTGGGCGTAGAGATGCTTCAGGAGCATATAGAGCTTGCTCCGGCCAATTCAATCACAAAAGCATCCTTTGACTGTTTGAAGCCCAAGTCTTCAGATGCGGTTCTGGTATTGCTGCCAGGTGCGAACGGGGATGGTCGCGGGTTTCTTGAAGAGCGGGCTTGGACAAGATTTGCCGTAAGACAGAACTGGGCAGTTGTCGCCGCAACGTTCGCTTCGCCAACAGATGATCTGAAGAGGAATCGTGGATACTATGATGCAACGGCGAGTTCAGGGATGATGCTGCGTACTGTGCTTGATCGCATGGGGCTGTTGACTAAGCCACTTTACCTCTATGGGTTTTCTGGTGGAGGAAAGTTTGCGGTTCGATTTGCGGATACATATCCAAAATCAGTTGCGGCATTTGCGGCACTTGGCTTCGGTGGTGTCGCAGTGCCCGCTGTCAAGAATGGGCCGTGCGGCATCATTGCTTGCGGAGAGGAAGACCCTCGCATTGGCGCGGCATTTTCGTGGTTTAAGGATGCCAGAGCTTTGGGACGGCGGCTTTCTTGGGTGGAAGTGCCGGAGTTGGGTCATGTCCGAAGTGTGTCTGTGGAGGAGTTTGTCCGCCAATGGTTTATTGACGAGTCTAAAAGACAGGCCAATGCCGATTATGGAGTTGTTTGTGAGATCGGTAGCGGTTCAGTCGGCATGGGAAGGGACGGCGTGAGCGCCAATTGTTCGTGGTTCCCTTCCGATAGGATTTGCGAATCGTGGAGGTCTAGATTTGGGGCTTATAATAATGCCATAACAGATGGCATAAATAAAATGACAGAGGCCGAATCCCACAAATACGTTTCCAACAAAATACCTGTGAAAGTACTTAGTCGAGAGTTTAAGACCAAGTTTAAAAGGTGTCCTAAGATGACCCTCCATGCAAGAATCCCAGAAGGACGTCACATCAAGGGTGTAATTTGCTTGTCCTTGTTGGCAAATAATGCAGGGGATATTGTTGCATTGCTTAAGGGATTCAATCGAGAAGGTGTTGTTGGAGAATGGCTAAGATACGCTGAGCGTAACGATCTGGCGGTGTTTGCTTGGGGGGCACCACGTGGATTGTGGCGACCACGCTACAATTGGGATGAGATGGATCGCAAGGAACGGCGAAGGCTTGGTCGTTCATTCCATGCGGTTGCAATTGAATGGAAAATCACTGCGGATTTCATTGCCAAAGAGCATTCATTGCCGTTTTCACGATGTTTGATGATTGGGTTTTCCGGGGCAGGACAATTCGCTCAAAGGTTGGCGCTTCATTTGCCAGATAAGTTTGCCGCAGTTGCAGTTCACGTGCCAAGCAGTTTTGATTACCCAGTGCCAGAGGGTCGTGGAATTGTTTGGTGTCTTACTACTGGCGAAAATGAAGGAGGCTATGCGAGATCGTTGAAATTTGTAAAGGCGGCTAAGGCAAACGGTTATCCAATTGTCTATAAAGCCTATCCGGGGTTGGGCCATGCGGATTCGATGTCGGCATGTAAATTGGGACAGGCTGTTTTTGATTATGCCCTCTATGAGGGCAATGGTAATGTTCTTGATGTCGATAAGTGGCCGTTTGTTGCTGACTATGTAAATCAACGAACTGCAAGGAGGCATGAGGACGCAGGGATTCAAGATGAATTCTCGATATGCCTTCCAACCGCAGAGGTGGAGCGTTTATGGAAGCGGGAATAGGCTGGTTCGGAGGGCAATTTTTCTTTGAAGATATGTCGCGATGGCAACTTTGGTTTGACAATCCAAACAAGGCTGCGACTTTTCTTGTTGAGATATCTGTCATAGGACTCATTCTTGGAACATCGAAAAGACTCTGGAAAAGTGTGGTTGGACTGATACTGTTTCTTGTGTCGTCGGCTGCACTTGTATATACTTTTTCGCGTGGAGGATTTGTCGCTTGGGTGATGTTATCGGTGTTTCTTTTATGGAAGCATATCCGTGAGCATGGTTGTGGTCTTCGGTTTTCCATGATCTTTATGGCGATGATTTTGGTTGTTGCGACTTCTTTGTCAGTTGGGCTGTCTCGTCGCATGATGCATGGGGTGTCAGGTTCAGATATGTCGGTAAACAATCGTATTGAAGTATGGAGTGCCGCACCTAAAATGTTATGGGATGCACCTTTGGGCTGGGGATTCGGCAATTCTGGCAAAGCATACGTGGATTGGTATCAGCCACTTCATCGAGATGAACAGTATCGGACTTTGGTTAATAGTCATCTGACGTGGATGGTGGAGACCGGATGGCTTGGCTCGTTTGCATGGGTTTTAGGATGGAGTGTTCTGTTGTTTGGTGCATATAAAATTGGTTGCGATAGTGGTAGCTGGATGTGTTTTGCTGAATGGCTGTGTCTGTTCATCACAGGAGCCATCAGTTCCGTGATGGAGTGCCCTTGGTTGTGGATCATCCCGGTAACTGCGTTTCTGTTGGAAGTAAAGAAGGGGCCAAAAGTCTTTTTGGGATATCTAACTTCTGCATTCTCGCTCGGAACTGTTCTTGCGTTACTTGTAGTTGTATTGACGCTTGGTTGTGCTTGGCTATCTGAACGTCGAGTCTTTGTGTCAAAGAAGGGGAAGGTTGTGAGTTCTAATGGCATCGGTTCGGTGTGTTGGGTCGTTTCCGATGAATTGGCTCTTGGAGGAGTACACTTCCCCCGTGTCTTACGCTCTGCGAAAGCAGAGTCAGTACTGGTTCCGTTTAACATTGTGCAAGATGCGTCATTTATTCCGAGTGAAGCTGAATTTGTCATGTTCTGTGGAGATGCAGAGGCAAAGGGACGAAAAGGTCGGCAACAAACAATATGGTTGTCTCCATCGAGTGCTGAAGGAATAACGGCAGAGGATGTTGTAATCACAGGTGAATTTTCTGCTTTTACGGAAGCTGTCTGCGGCGCAAAAGTTGTAGTTGTCCCAGGCGTGTCAGATTTTATACCCACTTGGCCGATTGTTGTATCGAAGATTATCAAAGCGAAACAATGTGTAGCGCGATAGACTTGGCAAGGATATTCCCATGTGCGGGGATTTGACAACAAAAAAAAACTGCTATAATTGCCGCCATTTCAAGCCATAACGAATGAGAAAGGAACTGAAAATGAAAAAAGCAGGGAAGTTCGTGATGATTGTGGGCTTGACCGCTTCGATATTCGCACAGGCGAATCCTGCGCAACCTGATGCCAAGGCGCTCTTGGTGAAAACGCAGACGGCCATAACGTCCGCCAAGACCCTGCGTGTGACGATGCGGGAAGAGGTCTCCGGCGTGAAGACCGAGACGAAGTTCGTGTCGAAGCAGAATGCGGAGGGCGTACTTTCGTTCCGTCAGGAGACACAGGCGATTATTCAAGGCAAAAAGCCCCAACCCTTCATTCAGGTCATGGATCGGAACAAGCTCTACTTCTTCCCGACTGGATGTGGGCAAGTGGCTGTGAGGATGAAGTCCCTGGAGGAGAAGATGCCGGGCGGGCTCGTCGCCAACCTGTTCCTCCCGGGCGGGACGATCGAACTCCTTAAGGATGACGGAAAGGTCTGCTCCATCCGCTATACCTGTACACCGAATGAGATCGAGGAACTGTCGAAGGCGGTTAAGGAACAGCACGGGGCGCTCTACAGCAAGGATCTCGTGCCGGGCATTTTTGAATATCGCATCGACAAGGATTCGGCTACGCTTTCGGAACTGATCTTTTATTCCGAACGGGGGCGTCTTGTCAAGCGCGCTACTTTCCGCGATTGGAAGTTCGACGACAAGGTGGCCGATTCCAATTTCGTGGTGCCGCCGAAGTACAAGATGTACACGGCAAAGACCCGCAAGGATGGGGAGCGGATTCAGGCGGAGCTGCTGGCCGTAGCGCAGGCAAGGCAGAAATGAATCTGGTATGCGCGGTCTTTGCCTTTGCCAGTAGGCTCATCCTCAGGGCGCCGCGTCTGCGTCTGTGCCCGTGAGGATGAGCGTGGGTCCCGTCAGAAAGAGACGGTCGCGTTGAAGCCGCCCCAGACGAGCTGATCCTTGCCGTCGCCCATGTAGTCGAGCTTGCGGAGGGTGTGGGACGGAATCCACGTGTAGTTTATTTGTGCACCGAGGGAGAGCCAGTCGGTTACGGCGTACGAGGCCGAAAGCCCGATTGTCGAATCGGTAAGCTCCGTGCCTACGCTCTCTTCCGTGACGTACTTGCACCAGGCGTTGTCGCCGAATCCGAGTGATGCGGATGGCGTGAGCGTCAAGACCTCGAAAAGCTCGAAGTCGTGCGAAAGCCCGAGCGTGAAATACACGGATGACGGGTCTTCGCCGTGTGCGGAATTGTAGTTCCAGTACGCGGCGGCGCTTGGCGTCACGTAATCGTTCTCGTATGCGATCGATGCGTAGAGATCCTGGTCGGAAGTCCCGTTGTTCTTCGGATACGTGTAGAAGATGTGTCCGACTTCCACGTCGAAGCCATACAGGTTGATGGCATACGCGAGCGTGTAGTCGATCTCCTGTATGCCGCAGGCCTGGCGGCTGTTGGTGAATGTGCCACGCTTGTGGGTGAGGTCATACGACTGCCACACGTTCAGGTAGAATTCGCCAAAGTCTCCCGTGTCGTAGCCGAGGGTTACTGATGGTTGCCACACTGGGTTCCCGTTACAGATTGTGCCGCGCCAGATGTAGTCGCTCAGCACGTCCATTGAGGCTTCCACGTAGACGCCGGCGGAATCGTCGCTTTCCTCCGCAACGGTGGCTTCAGTGGAATTTTCCTGTGCGCCGATGTGGAGCATGCAGGCCGATGCAGTTGCCGCCATGACGGCGAGTTTCATTGCATTCATTTTCGTAACCTTTGTTTGTTGCTTGTTGGTTGGTTTACCCCCTTCCCGTGACACCACGGATAGGAATTGGGATGGAATTATATCAAAGTTTGGCGATTTGCGATTTTCGATTTTTTGGTTGAGATGGAAATTTACGATTTGTGAAAATAGGTTTTAGTTTTCAGGTGTGGGGAGGCAATTCATTGCGTCCGTCACGAATGTGCAACGGGAGGGACGCGCTCCTGCGCGTCCGTTGGCCCGATGTCGTTTCCGGTCGAGCGGGAGCACACGACGGCGAGGCGCCGTCGCCACGATTCCGCACGACGGCGGGGCGCACCCCTCTTGCGACCGCTTGCGCGGCTCACTTCGTTCGGGGGATATGTCGCCACGACACCAGTGTCCGGGGACAAATCTACCAACTACCATCTACCAACTACCAACCAAATGCAATCGCAAATCGCAAATCTAAAAATCGTAAATTTGAATGGCGGCTGTTGCCAGCCGCCATTCAAAACCTGAAACCTATCCCCTGAAACCTACTTCTTCAGCCATATTTCGATGACGGGTATCTCGACGGCAGGCTTCTTCATCGGGAGGACGAAGAAGTCGCGAGAGCCGAGATCTCCGCTCTGCGAATGCCTGATTGCCGCACCCCAGCGGATCTTCAGCTCCGAGCCGTCGTGCAGGAACTGCGCATATTCGACCTTGTCGGCAAAGTCGAACGGCAAGGCGCCCATCGGGTAGTTGACGAGGTGGATGTACAGACGGCGCGTCTCGGGGTTGTATGTGAGGAGTGAGTCGACAGGGGTCTTAAACTCCTCCGGCGCGGCGGTGCAGCCGTAGATCGACCGGCTGTTGAAATGCATCCACTCGCCGATCGCGTCGAGGCGGGCGCAGGCGCGGTAGTCGAACTCGCCGCGCGCCGTCGGGCCGACGTTGAGGATGAGGTTGCCGCCGAAGGCGACGGAGTTTACCAGCAGCTCGATGAGCTGGTGCGGGCTCTTCCACGTCTCCTCGTCGCGGTAGTAGCCCCACGAGCCGGAGAACGTCTGGCACGTCTCCCACGGCGCGTTCTTGCCGTCAACCTGCGGCCACTGGGTGACGCGGCACTGTTCGGGCGTGACGAAGTCCCAGCCGTCCTCGGTGTCCATGAGGTCGAGGCGGCTGTCGACGAGGATGCTGGGCTGGAGCGAGCGCGTGAGCTTCATGAGCTCGACCGACTCCCAGTGCTTCCAGTTCTTGCCGTACTTCGCCTTGACCGTGTAGTCGTACCAGATGATGTCGATCTTCCCGTAGTTCGAGAGGAGTTCCCTCACCTGCTCGTACATGCAGTCGCGGTAGCGGTTCCAGTCGCGGCCCGCGTTGACCTTCTCGTAGGACTCGTCGGTGAACCCGGCCTTCGGGCGGAGCGGATGCGTCTGGTCGATCAGGTAGTCGGGGTGGTGCCAGTCCTTGATCGAGAAGTAGAACCCCACGCGAAGCCCCTCCGCACGCGCCGCATCCACGTATTCGCGCACGAGATCGCGCTTGAAGGCGGTGTTCGTGATCTTGTAGTCCGTTGTCTTCGTGTCCCACATGCAGAAGCCTTCGTGGTGCTTCGTCGTGAGGACCATGTATTTCATGCCGGCCTTCTTCGCGCGGCGCGCCCAGTCGCGCGCGTCGAAGAGGTCGGGGTTGAAGCGCGGCATGTATCTCTTTTCGTAGGTGTCGGGGGCGATGCGCTCATGCGACTGCACCCACTCGTGACGGCCCAGCACGGAGTAGAGCCCGAAGTGGATGAACATGCCGAAGCGGTCGTGCGTCCACCATGCGCGACGGGCGTCGCGCTGAGCCTCTGTTTCGCCGAATATGTTTTTCGGCGGCGTCGGGCGGTCTTTGATCGCATCGAACGCTGACGCGGTTGAGATGGCGAGAATAAGGCCAAGCGCAGCTACGGATCGTGTGTTCCTTGTGTTCATCGTTAGTTGTCCTCTTGTTGTTTATTAGTGGCCGTATTTTACCACAACGAAGGCAGGTGATGTGAGGGGATACGATTTACGATTGCATTTGGTTGGTAGTTGATAGTTGGTAGATGGTAGTTGGTAGATGGTAGTTGGTAGTGGGCAGTGGCGACAACGGACGCGCGGGAGCGCGTCCCTCCCGAAAACGGCGTGGCAACGGGAGGGTCGAGCTCCCGCTCGACCGGAAACGGCGTGGCGACATATCCCCGAACGAAGTGAGCCGCGCAAGCGGTCGCAAGAGGGGTGCGCCCTCGCCGTCGTGTGCCGTATGGTGCTTTTCCCCTATGCGATGGCGAGGGCGCCATCGCTACGGAAATCGGCAAATGAATCAATGCCTAAATGGCCCAATGCAATCGGAGATGCCACTACCCACTGCCAACTACCAACTACCAACTACCAACTAAAATAGGAGAGACGCCTCAATCGCTTTCGTGGAAGGTGCCGTCGGCATGGAAATGGCCGGCCTTCTTCTCGCCGCCGCTCGGCAGGGCGAGCTTAAGCTCGTACGCGCCGTCGGTTACGACCTGATCGCCTTCGTGGATCCCCTTTACCGCGGTCCAGCCGCCACCTGACGCCAGCGGCTCAACTTCAGTCGCGACGAACGCATTCGGCTCATGGCCGTCCTTGACGAATACCGTCGGCGTGAGTCCGTTCAGTACGATTGCGTCGGACGGTACCGCAACATCGTCCGGACCGGTCGAATCCTTCACCGCTTCGGCCACGGCCCGTTCACCGCATCTGGCTTTCACCGGCGCGGAAGGGAATTCCACGTACAGCGGGACGTCGAATGCGTCGGCCTGGTAACCGTGGACGATCCGCCCCTCCATCCCGTTGCACATCGCCGGCGTGCCATCCTCCAGCGCGGTGGCTTCCGAAGGGCTGGCGAACACCTTAAGCCGCATGTCGCCGGGGCGTATGGTTGTGGCGATCACGTCCCCGGCGGATACCTGTGCGCCGTCTGCAACCTGTAGCGCCTCCACGACGCCATCCTCTTCCGCGAGGAACGTGACAGTGCCGTTTTCGGCCTTCCGTCCCGCCAGCATCGCGTCGCGTTCGGCGCGTTTCACGGCAAGCTGCGCGGCGAGTTCCGCGTTTGCGCCTCCCGCCGCAGAGTATGCGGCGAGGCGTTTCTCAAGCACGGCAATCTCCCGCTCGCGGGAGATCAGCTCCCCGGACCATACGGAGAACAGCGCATCTCCTCGGCTGATCTTCTGCAGGGGCCTGACCGCCATCCTGCACTTGCCTCCGATGGTCGTCGCGACTGCGCTTCTTGCTGTCGGGGCGAGCTCGAATCTCCCGGGAAGGGAGATCGTGGATGAGACTTTCCGTTTCCGGGCGGCAACCGTCCTGAGCCCCATCATCCTCTGTGCGCTTTCGGGGACCTTCACCTCGGCGCGCTCCCCGCGTCCGTGCCCATGTCCGTCATGATTATGTTCGTGTTCGCCGGGTTCGCCGGCGCCATGGCTGTGTCCGCCATGATCGTCGTGCTTTCCACTTGACCCGTGGTTCGAGTGTTCATGCCCGTGCCCATGCCCGTGGTTGCAGGCGTTGTGCTTGCCGGCGAAGGCGATTGCCGCCGTGACGGCAAATGCAAGCGTGGCGATTGTTCTTGTCATGTTCGTGTTCCTTTCGAATGGTCAAAGCGTGCGTTTCAGTTCGTCAATGGCGGCCGCGAGTTCCATGTTGAACTCGATTTCCGAGAGCTGGGCGTCAAGCACGTCCTCAATGTAAGCAAGGAGCGTCTGGCCGTCGATTTCGCCTGCCTGGTACAGCTTCACGATAGTCTCTTCATCTACGGCCTTCGGAGCGTCGTGCTTGAGTAGACGCACGATGTTCTGCCTGGCTGCGGCGGCGTTCAGGACTGTCTCGCGCCAGGCCTGTATCGCGCTGTCGCGCGTTTCGTCGCGTTCTGCCGTCGCTTCGGCGATGGCCTTGCGGTTCCTGTTCCAGATCGGGATGTCGATGCCTGCGACGATCCCGAGACGGTCGGTGCCTTCTTCCCTGCTGTAGGCGGGACCGAACTTGAGGTCTGGATATTGGCGCCTTATCTCGGCCCGGAGCGCGGCTTCGCCGCCTTCGAGACGCGCCATGCGTTCCCTGACCTTTGGATGTTTCGTGAACTCCATGATCGGCGGCATTCCCGCGAGGGCCATCATGTCTGCCGCCGGAAGCGCATTCACGTCGTCGTCGCCGAGCGCGATGGCGACGTTTGGCGCAAGGCCGAGCAGTCTCCTGAGCTCCGATTCTGCGGCATTGCCCTCCGCAACGGTTTCGCTCAGCTGATGCCTCCTTGCGTGCACGCGGCGATCCAAGGCCGCGATGTCTGCGGCTGAAGCTTCCCCTGCCCGGGATAGACGCTTCATTGTCTCCGCCATCGCCTTGAGGCGTGGGCCGTCAAGGAATCTGTGTATGGCCTTTTCGCGGTTCTGCGCGGATTTCAGTTTGTGGAATGCGGCGCGGGCGTCCGCCGCGACGTCGTTCTCCGTCGCGACCGCCGCAAGGGCGTCCGCCTCGGCGTAGAGTTCCGCCGCCTTGGCGTCAAACGCGGGCGCGCCGGAAAGGGGAATGGCGAAAGACAGCGATGCGCCGCCGAGGAACGGGTTCTCCGAGGACTGGACGATCCTGTTGAGGTCGATGTCGAGGGACGGGTCGTTCCACCATCCGGTCTCTGCGGCTATCGCCTTGGAGTTCCTGCATTTCAGCCGCATGGCGTTAAGCTCGGCGTTGCCGATCCTGGCGAGAAGGGCGGCATCGTCCGCGCTTGCCAGATGGACGCTTCCCGTTGCCGATGTCCAGGCGGACACCTCATGCCTCCAGTCCACAGGCGAGGCCTCGTACGTCTTGCATCCGGATGCGAAGGACAGCCCGATCATTGCGACGGCAGTCGCGGCAATGCCGGCGGATCTCGGACGGCCGCCCGTCAGCACGATCTTCGCCGCAGCCGGCAGGACCGCGAGATTGAGGAATGTCGCGCCGAGGATCCCGCCGAACTGCACCAGCGCGAGCGGGGCGAGCAGCTCTCCGCCGGGCTTGTTCCCCGCCATGATTATCGGGACGAGCCCGATGACCGTGGTGAGCGACGTCATGAGGATCGGGACCATCCTCTCCGACGAGCCGTCCTCTATCGCCCGTTCGAGCGAATCCCCCGCGTCCATGCGTTCGCCGTAGCGATTCAGGAGGAGCAGTCCGTTGCGCAGCGTGAAGCCCGTGACGGTGATGAAGCCGACGAGCGACGACACCGAGAGGACGGGATGCGCGATCGCTACTGCGGCGATTCCGCCAACGAGCCCAAGCGGGATGTTGACGAGCGCAAGCGCGGTCGAGCGGAGGTCGCGAAGCGCGGCGAATACGAGGAGTCCGATCGCGGCGAGCAGGGCGACGCCAAGGACGGAAAGTCGGCGGGCGGCGCTTTCGCGGGCCTTGTAGCTTCCGTCGTAGTCTATGGAGCATCCGTATCTCTTTGCGACAGGATCGAGCTTTTCCCCGAGCGCGGCTATGAGGTCTCCGGTGTTCTCGTTTGCCGCCGGGTTGCAGGATATGAGCGCCTTGCGCCTCCCCCCTTCTCGGAGGAGCAGGTTGGACGCCATTTCCGGGACGACGCGCGCGACCTCGTCAAGGCGCACGTGGCGTCCCGTCTTTCCGGACAGGATCAGGGACTTGACGGCATCGGGGCCGGCGTTTTTGTCAATCCCCGACAGCCGAACGGTCACGGATCGGCGCGACAGCCCATTCCGCACTTCCCCGGCCTCGACGCCGTAAAACGCCGCCGACACCTGCTCGCCGGCGTCCTTGAGTGTCAGCCCGGCTTCCGAGAGAAGGTCGATGTCGTAGTCTATGCGGTATGTCTTCACCATCACTTCGCGGTTCGCCCTTACGTCTGCCGCGCCTTTCACGGTGGCGAGAGCCTTCTTTACGTCGGCGACGGCCGCGCGCAGGCGTTCTGGATCTTCCCCGTATATGTTGATGGCTATCTCGGATTCCGTGCCGGAGAGTATTGCGCTTATGCGGTGCGCGATGGGATACCCCACGAGGTGGCTCGTCCCGGGGATCGAGCCGAGTATGGTGCGGATTTCGTCGCGGATGCGGTTGGAGTCGGCCGATGCGTCGAGGCGCACCAGGAATTCTGAGCTTGAGACGGGCTCGGCATGCTGGTCGCGCTCCGCGCGTCCCGTCCGCCGTGTGACGTCAAGGACTCCATCGATCGACTTTATCGCGGAGATGCAGGATTCGGAGACGCGCTCCGTCTCGTCGAGGGAGGATCCGGGCGGCAGGGATAGCGACACGTTGAACGAGCCTTCATGGAAGGGCGGCAGGAAGCTTGACCCGAACGAGGTCGCCATCCAGAACGCCGCCGCGCACATGGCGATGGCGAGGAACACTATCGTGCGCGGAACCTTCAGGGTGAGGCGCACCATCGGACGGTATGCCGCCTTCAGCGCCCTTGTCGCCGCCGATTCGCCCGCGCTGCCCCTGGCCTTCTTCGGATCTTTCCACAGCAGCGACGCAAGCGAAGGGACGATTGTCACCGCCGCGATGAAGGACATCGAGAACACGATGAGGAAGGCAAGGCCCAAAGGACGGAAGAAGCGCCCTTCGAGGCCGGACAGCATAAGGAGCGGAATGAACACCAGCACGATTATCGCGGTGGAGAAAAGCACGCTTGGCAGGACTGACGAGGCCGCCTCGAGGATCACGGCCTGCCTGCTCTTGCGCAAGGCCGGCGGCAACGCGGAGTTCTCCCCGAGCCGCCTCCATATCACTTCCGTGAATATGATGGCCGCATCGACTATGTCGCCTGCGGCGACCGCGAACCCGCCGAGTGTCATCACGTTTACCCCGAGGTCGAATGCGGGGAAGCACAGTACGCCGAGCAGCACGGATAGCGGAATGGATACAAGCACTATCGCAAGCGTCCTGAAGCTGAGGAGCGTAAGCCCGAGTACCATCACCACGATGATCACGGCATCGCGCAGGACATCCTTGCTTCCCTTTACCGAGAGTCCGATGAAGTCGTCCTGCCTGTAGGCTGTGCGGTGGATCTCGATGCCTTTGGACTTGACTTCGGCCTCATAGGCATCCAGGACCTTGTCGAGCTGGGCGGTCAATTCCGGCGTATTCCCGCCCGGCGCCTTCTGGACGGACAGCACTACCGCGTCTTGTCCGTTGAACGAGGCGCTTCCGCGTCGTGGCGCCCCGGCCAGCGTGACATCCGCCACATCTCCGAGGCGCAGGCTTTCCCCAGGGGCGACCGGAAGCCTTTTCAGGGCCTCGATGCCGTCTGCGCGGGCGATCTGCCGCAGGGGGATCTCTTCGCCGGCGACGTGCGCGAGGTATCCTGCGCTCGAATACGTGCGGGAATCCTGCGCGGCGGCGATTACGTCGTTGACGGAGACGCCGTTTGCCGCAAGGCGGCGGGGATTGACCTCTATCCTGTATTCCGGAAGACGCCCTCCTATCGCCACGACCTCGCCGATCCCCGGCACCGACAGCAGCCTGTTGCGCAGATCGAATTCGGCGGATTCCCGGAGCTCTGTCGCCGACACCGTGTTGGAGGGGGCCGTTAGCGCGAGGAGCATTATCTCCCCTGTCACGGAAACGATGGGGGCGAGTTCAGGATCCGCCTCCGCGGGAAGCGTCTCGCGCACACGCGACAGGCGCTCGAAGACGTCGAAGCGGGCGCGGGCGATGTCCGTGGCCCAGTCGAAGTCCACCCACACGAACGAGAGGCCTCCGCTGGAGCTGGAGCGAATCGTCGATACGCCGGGCACGCCGTTTACGGCGGCCTCTATCGGAAGCGTGACGCGCTGCTCGACTTCTTCGGCCGTCAGTCCGCCGGCCTCCGTCTGGATCACCACACGCGGCACATGGATGTCGGGGAAGACATCCATTGGAAGGGATTCTGCCGTCCGCAGCCCAAGGAGGGCCAGCCCGAACATGATTGCGAGAATCAGCTTCGGATAGGACAATATGAGCTTGAATACGTGTTTCATGCCGCACATTGTAGGAAACTTTGGGTGAACGTGCAAAGAATGGGCGGCAAGATAACCAAATGGCAATCTTCGCGCAATGTTGGCTCATTTGCCCGCCCTTATCTTACGGGAAGATTGCCATTTGGTTATCTTGTCCGAAATTCGTAGGATTTTCTATCGGAAAGGAATACAATGCCCCCGTAAAAGAAAATGTATCCACAGGGAGGTTGCAGATGAAGAAGTCAGCATTGATGATGGCGGCGGCGGTTTTCGCGGTTGCGATGTCCGCCGAGTGTGCGGTGGTCGAGCTCAGCGCCCGGCAGGATCGCGAGACCGTCGTTAATTGTTCGCGAGACCGCACCATGAAGCGGATGCATCAGCGGATGCGCCGGAATCGCGATCACGCAAGCGGTATCGACCGGGGCAGGCGGCGGGATGCGAAGCCTGTGGCTCCAAGGGATAGCCAGACGGCGCAAGCAAAAGCGGAAGTTTTGCTTGCGTTCCCCGTTGTTTTTTGATATCTTACGAATCCTCTTGCCCAAAGACGGGAAGAGCGCGGCTGAAAACCGCGATTGACTACAAACAAGAAAAGTATAAAAAATGGCTATTCGCAAACCCGCTGAGGCAAGTGAGAAGTCCGCTGCCATGGCGGAGCTCCTTGCCGGGACAGGCAAGGAATCCACGTTCAAATCTGGTTCTATCGTGGAAGGGACCGTATCCGCAGTCAAGGGCGACACCGTATTCACCGACATTGGCTACAAGTCTGAAGGTGAAGTGAGCCTTGATGAGTTCTCCGATCCCGCCGAGGCGGTTCCGGGTCACAAGTTCAACGTGATGATCATCGCCCTTGAGGATGATCGCACTGGAATGCTCAAGCTCTCCAAGCGCAGCGCCGACGCGCAGATCCGCTGGAAGATGGTTCAGGAGCGTTATGTCGAGGGATGTGTCGTCAAGGGCACGATCCGCTCCAAGGTCAATGGCGGCCTCATCGTGGATGTCGATGGCGTGGAGGCGTTCCTCCCCGGTTCGCAGCTTGATGTCGTGCCGATTCGCGACCTCGCCCCGTACATTGGGCAGACGTATGACTTTAAGGTAATCAAGATTTCCTCCGAGCGACGCAACGTCATCATCTCCCGCCGCGAGCTTATCGAGGGCACGATGGCCGAGAAGAAGGCGGAGCTGCTCTCCTCCCTCGCGAAGGGCGAGATCCGCAAGGGCAAGGTCAAGAACATCACCGATTTCGGCGCGTTCATCGATCTTGACGGCATTGACGGCCTGCTGCACATCACCGACATGAGCTGGGGCCGCATCAAGCATCCGTCCGAGCTGCTCAAGGTCGGTCAGGAGCTTGACGTCATGGTGCTTGACGTCGATCAGGATCGCGAGCGCATTTCGCTCGGCCTTCGTCAGCTTTCCGAGAATCCGTGGGATACGATCGCCGAGCAGTTCCCGAAGGGGACGCATGTCAAGGGCAAGGTCGTCAACCTGGCGGCATACGGTGCGTTCGTCGAGATTGCGCCCAACATCGAAGGTCTCGTCCACATCAGCGAGTTCAGCTGGACGAAGCGCGTTGCCCGCGCGAGCGACATGCTCAACATCGGCGACGAGGTTGAGGTGGAGATCCTCGAGGTCAACGCCAAGGAGCAGAAGATTTCCCTCGGTCTCAAGCAGTGCATGTCCAATCCGTGGGATACGGTCAAGGAGCGCTATCCGGTCGGTACGCGCGTCAAGGGCAAGGTCCGCAACTTCACGACCTATGGCGCGTTCGTCGAGCTGGAAGAGGGCATCGACGGCATGATCCACGTGAGCGACATGAGCTGGACTCGCAAGATCAACCATCCGTCGGAGTGTCTTGAGAAAGGCAAGGAGGTCGAGGCGATCGTCCTTGAGGTCAATCCTCAGGAGCAGCGCATCTCCCTTGGCCTGAAGCAGGCTTCGCAGGATCCTTGGTCCGAAATCGCCTCCAAGTACAAGGTCGGCCAGCTCGTCAAGGGCAAGGTCTCCAAGATTGCGTCCTTCGGTGCGTTCATCGAGCTTGAGGATGGCGTCGATGGCCTTGTGCACATCTCGCAGATCTCCGATGATCGCGTCGAGAAGGTTAAGGATGTCCTTCAGGTCGGCCAGGAGGTTGAGGCCCGCGTGGTCAAGGTTGACCGCAACGAGCGCCGCATCGGCCTTTCGATCCGCGCGGTGAACATGACCGAGGATGAGGTGAAGGCCCTCTCCGCCGAAGCAGATGCGGAATCCGCTGACGGTTCCGCTGCGGCGGCTGGAAGCGAGTCGTTCGGCGGCCTTGGCGCAGCATTCGACGAGGCGTTCCAGAATGTCGAATGGCAGCCTGGCGAAGCAAACTGAGAAACCCATTTAAGGAGTAAAGAAAATGGCCAGAGTATGTGAAATGTGCGGCAAGAAGCCCGTAGCCGGGCGCTCGATTGTGCGTAAGGGTTCGCCCAAGTACAAAGGCGGCATCGGCTTGCACACGACAGGCATTTCGAAGCGTCGTTTCCTCCCGAACCTGCATGATGTGCGGGTCTCGGACGGGAAGGGCAACACGAAGCGCATGTGCCTGTGCGCCAAGTGCATCAAGAGCGGCAAGGTCGCAAAGGCCTAGGCCGGATCAGAGAATGTCGCCCTGCGGGGCGGCAATCCCGCCGGGCGGACGCGTTTGCGCGACCGCCCGCGCTTTTGTAAAGGGGTGCAGTTTTCTTATCGGTGAGGTTTCCCATGGGCAAGGCGTTTAACATAAGGCATTTCAGGAATGCTTCGGACTACACGAAGAACTTTGTCGTCCAGAGTGAGATCGACAGGTACCTGCCGGGCGGCAAGCACTTCATAGACGAGGATCTAATAAACCGTACTCTTGCGGCGGCGGATGCCGCGCCGGTCGATCCGGCTCGCATACGCGAGATAATCGCGAAGTCGGAGTCCACCTGCGAAACTCTTGACGTCGCCGACACCGCCGCGCTCATGCGCGTCACGGATCGCGACCTTTTCGAGGAGATGAGGGCGGCGGCAGACCGCATCAAGCACAAGGTCTACGACAACCGGATCGTCATGTTCGCGCCGCTGTACATGTCCAACCTTTGCGTGAACGGATGCCGGTATTGCGGTTTCCGCAGCGGCAACGACCTGCAGAAGCGGCGGGTGCTTACGATGGACGAGCTGAAGCAGGCGGTGGACGTGCTTGCCGGGCGCATAGGGCACAAGCGCATAATCGCTGTGTACGGCGAGCATCCGGAGACGTCCACCGACTACATCGCCGAGACCATCCGCACCTGCTATGGGCGGCAGGTGAAGGCGCCGAAGACGGGTGCGCCCGTCGGCATCCGGAGGGTGAACGTGAATGCGGCGCCTCTGCCTGTGGAGGATCTCAAGGTCCTTCATGAGGTCGGCATCGGCACGTTCCAGGTCTTCCAGGAGACTTACAACAGGAAGCTGTATGAGTCCATGCATCCGGCATGGAGCGTGAAGGGAAATTACGACTGGCGCACGACGTGCTTCCACCGCTGCATGGAGGCTGGCGTGGACGATGTCGGCTTCGGCGTTCTGTACGGGCTGTGCGACTGGCGCTTCGAGGTGCTTGCCACGATCCTCCATGCGCGCGATCTCGAACGGTGGTTCAACATAGGGCCGCACACGATTTCATTCCCGCGCCTTGAGCCGGCAAGCGGAACCCGCGTCCCCGAGGAATCCCCGTGGCTCATCGATGACGACACGTTCGCCCGGATTCTCGTGATAATGCGTCTTTCTGTGCCGTACACCGGCATGATCGTGACGGCAAGGGAGCGGCCGGAGTCGCGCAACCGCGTGCTGGACCATGGAATGACGCAGCTTGACTGCTCGTCCAACATCGCGATAAAGGGATACAGCGATTTCTCCGACGAGGCCCATCAGGAGAAGGCCCGCCAGCAGTTCATGCTTGGCGACAACCGATCCATCGAGACGATGGTCCGCTACCTTGCCGAACGTGGCGTGATCACAAGCTTCTGCACCGCAGGATACCGTTGCGGACGTACGGGAGGGTGCATCATGGACGCGCTCAAGACGGGCCGGGAGGGCAAGTTCTGCAAGATCAATGCGGTGCTGACTTTCCGCGAGTGGCTTGACGATTTCGCGAAGGATCCCGAGACGGTCCGCATAGGCAACGAACTCATAGAGAAGGAACTGCGCGGCATAGAGGCGTGGGTGCCGAAGTTCTATCCGCAGGTGAAGAGGCAGTATGACGCAACCTGCGCGGGATCCCGTGACCTCTTTTTCTGATGGAGGCTCCCAATGATGCGATTGATCAACACGCTAATGTTTGCCGCCGTGGCGTTTGCCGCAAGCGGGTTCAGGCCGTATGGCACGAACGACCTCGTGAATCTTACGGTGCCCGCGAAGTACAGATCCGAAAGGGGCGGCATCCTGAACTACAGGATATTCGTCCCGGACATACCACAGTCTGCGACGAACGGAGTCCCGCTCATCCTGTTCCTGCATGGTTCAGGAGAGTGCGGCACCAACAACGTGTCTCAGCTGATCCATGGCGTTGGCGGCCTCGTGTGGTGGAGCCGGAACAGGATGCCCGCAATCGTTGTAGCCCCGCAATCGCCTCCAATGACGGCCTGGAGCCCTGTGTTCTTCACCCTGCGGGATGCAAGGATGCCATATCCCGCGCCTCCGATGATCAAGCTCGTAAAAGGGATGCTTGACGAACTGTGCGAAAGGTATCCGGTGGATGCCGATCGCATCATGGTCACCGGAATATCGCTCGGCGGCTACGGGACGTGGGACCTGGTGTCGCGATATCCGGGCCATTTCGCCGGAGCGATGCCCGTGTGCGGCGCAGGCGATCCCGGCGCCGCCGAGGCGGCGGCAAGGACTTCGCTTTGGATATTCCATGGCGAGAGGGATGGCAATGTGCCGAACAAGATGGATCGGACGATGGTGAGCCGCCTTTGGGAACTTGACGCCGCCGTGAGATACATGGAATATCCGGACGCCGGACATGGCATATGGGGACGGGTCTATTCCGATGACGCGGTAATGAAATGGCTTTTCTCGCGCCGCCGAGCAAAAGATAAAAACATTAAAAAACCACTTGCATCCACTTGGGCGAAATGATATATTACACATCTGTTTTCACGACACCACAGAGTGCGAGCTTAACTCAGTTGGTAGAGTGCCACCTTGCCAAGGTGGTTGTCGAGG
>SAMEA104315424__coassemble_698_pt1 | contig 21029 bp, 14 predicted proteins | sample SAMEA104315424__metabat2_low_PE_034 | metagenome-assembled genome bin SAMEA104315424 (sample SAMEA104315424) | gut metagenome | biome: Monkey gut; feature: monkey-associated habitat; material: faeces | place: China | collected 2013 | reverse complement strand
GATTTTTCGGGAGTCGCCGGATGATAAAACAAAGGGGTGAAGCGGACTTCTCCCTTTCGGATTCAATGGATGGTGGACGATGAGGGACTCGAACCCCCGACCTTGACCGTGTAAAGGTCCTGCTCTAACCAACTGAGCTAATCGTCCGCAAAACGGGCGCGAATTATACCACAATAACGATGGCGTTGCAAAATCATGGTTTCATGCCACCCTGGCTTTGGGGTCGTCGCACCCGCTACCGATACTCGCGGAGGGTGCGCACCCCAGTGCCGCCGAACAGGCGCTCGTCCTCAAGCCCGGCCAGCGCGGCGGCGAACCCCGCCATGGTGGTGGTCACCGGTATGCCCGCCGCGACTGCGGCGGCGCGCATGCGATGCCCATCGGCCTCCGCCTCGCCGCTCGTCTCGGAAGTGTTCACGATCCAGTCGATCATGCGGCGGCGGATGAAGTCGAGCGCGTTGGGGCGTCCCCGCGAAATGCGGAACACGGCGCGGGACTCGATGCCAGCCTCCCACAGGCGCGTGGATGTGCCTCGCGTCGCATACAGCGTGTACCCCATGTCCGCAAGCTTCCTTGCGAGAGGCACCGCGCCATCCTTATCCTCGTCCTTCAGCGAGAGGAACACATTGCCTTTGGACGGCAACGGGCTTCCGGCGGCGATCTGGCTCTTGTAGTAGGCGCAGTCCGGATCGTCATCCATCGCCATCACCTCGCCCGTGGACTTCATCTCCGGGGATAGGCCTATATCAACGCCGGGGAACTTCACGAACGGGAACACAGCCTCCTTCACCGAATAGTGGCGCGGGATCACCTGCTCCGTGAAACCGATCTCCTTCAGCTTCTCCCCCGCCATGCAACGCGCGGCGTAGTCGGCAAGCGGCACGCCTATGGCCTTCGAGACGAACGGCACGGTACGCGATGCGCGTGGATTGACCTCTATCATCCATATGGTCTCGCCGCCATTCCCGTCGCGCGTCACGGCAAGCTGGATGTTCATGAGGCCGATCACATGGAGTCTTTCCGCGAAGAGCTTCGCGTAGCGCTTCACATCGTCAATCGTCCCCTGCTTCAGGGATACCGGCGGCGTTATCGCCGCCGCATCGCCAGAATGGCATCCCGCCGCCTCGACATGCTCGAGGATTGCGCCCACGACCGTAGTCTCGCCATCGGATATGCAGTCGACATCAAGCTCGACGGCCCTCTCGAGGAACTTGTCTATGAGGATAGGCTTGCCCTCCGCCGCAGCGACGGCCTCCGCGACGTATTTCTCCAGGTCGCTCTCGGCATACACAATCGCCATGCCTCGTCCGCCAAGCACGAAGCTTGGACGCACGAGGACGGGATAGCCGAGATCGGCGGCGATGCGGCGGGCATCCTCCACCGAATGCGCGATGCCAGACGCCGGCTGTCGCATCCCCACGTCCGAGACGAGCTGCTTGAAGAAGTCGCGGTCTTCCGCGCGGTCTATGTCGTCGGGCGACGTGCCTATTATGTTCGCCCCGGCGGCCTTCAGGCGCTGCGCAAGGTTCAGCGGGGTCTGCCCCCCATACTGCACGATCACGCCGTCGCACCGCTCCCGCTCGTATATCTCCATCACATCCTCGAACGTGAGCGGCTCGAAGTACAGCCGGTCAGAAGTGTCGTAGTCCGTCGATACGGTCTCGGGGTTGGAGTTCACCATCACCACCTCGTACCCGCGGGCCCGCAGGGCGAATGCGGCATGGCAGCAGCACCAGTCGAACTCTATGCCCTGACCGATCCTGTTCGGGCCTCCACCCAAGACCATGATCTTTGAGGCTTTCGATTTTGCGATTTGCGATTTGCAGACCGAAGAACCGTCGAACTTGTAATAGCTGTAGTAGTACGGTGTCTTGGCCGCGAACTCGCCGGCGCACGTATCAACCTCGCCGTACGATGGACGGATCCCGGCGGCGATGCGCATCGCACGGACTTTCTCCTCATCACACCCAACCGCCCCGGCGATTTCCTTGTCCGAAAAGCCAAATACCTTCGCCTGGCGAAGCGTCTCCGGCGCAAGACGGCCATGCGATGCGCAAGACGACATCCAGCCGCGGAAGGCCTCTATCTCGTCGAGTTCACGCTTGAACCACGGGTCGAACGACGCCGGGTCGTGGTGCCGCAACGGCGCCTCAAGAGAACGGACTGCCTTCAGGTACGCCTGCTTGAACGTGCGCCCGATGGCCATCACCTCGCCAACGCTCTTCATCTGCGTACCAAGGCGGGTGTCGGAGCCCGGGAACTTCTCGAAGGCGAAGCGCGGGATCTTCACGACTACGTAGTCGAGGGCCGGCTCGAAGCACGCCAGGGTCTTCCCGGTGATGTCGTTCTTCAGTTCGTCAAGCGTGTACCCCACGGCCAGAAGCGCTGCGATCTTCGCGATGGGGAATCCCGTCGCCTTGGACGCGAGCGCGGACGAGCGCGACACGCGCGGGTTCATCTCGATGATTATGCGACGTCCAGTCTTCGGATCCACCGCCCACTGGACGTTCGACCCGCCTGTCGCGATGCCGATCTTCTCCAGCACGGCTATGGAGTCGTCGCGCATACTCTGGTACTCGCGGTCCGTAAGGGTCTGTATCGGAGCGACGGTGATCGAGTCGCCCGTATGCACACCCATCGGGTCGCAGTTCTCGATGGAGCACACGATAACGGCGTTGCCCGCCTTGTCGCGCATCACCTCCATCTCGTATTCCTTCCACCCGATCAGCGACTCCTCTATCAGCACCTCGCTGTTCATGGAAGCCTCAAGCCCGCGCCCGACAATCGTGCGGAACTCATCCGGATCGTGCGCGATGCCGCCGCCCGTTCCGCCAAGCGTGAAGGCGGGACGTATTATCAGGGGCCATGTGCCGATCGTGTTCGCGACCGCCTCGGCCTCGGCCATCGTGTGCGCCGTGCCGCTTCGCGGCTGGTCAAGCCCGATCTCGCGCATTGCGTCCTTGAACTGCTGGCGATCCTCCGCCCGAGCGATCGAATCGGCCTGCGCGCCAAGCAACTCAACCTTGTAGCGCTTGAGGATGTCCCTCTTGAAAAGCTCCATCGCGAGATTGAGGGCCGTCTGCCCGCCAAGCGTGGGCAGGAGCGCATCGGGACGTTCCCTGCGTATTATCTCGTGCAGGGTATCGACCGTAAGAGGCTCTATGTACACCCTGTCGGCCTTGACTCCATCGCAGTCGAAGGCATCCGTCATGACGGTGGCGGGATTGGAGTTGGCAAGCACCACCTCATAGCCTTCTCGCTTGAGGGCCTTCACCGCCTGCACACCAGAATAGTCGAACTCGCACCCCTGCCCGATGACTATCGGACCCGCACCTATGATCAATATCTTCCGTATGTCGGTTCTTTTCATGCCAAGATTCGTATGCAAATACCGTGCCAACCCCTGCCCTTCCCAATGCCTTGAACGTCCGCATGAGAGTTTCACAAAATGTAAGCCACGTGGCGGCCTGCTTACATAATATAGCAGGTTTTAGGTTTCAGGTTTTAGGTTTCAGCATACACAGCCATTTTCCACGACGGCGAGGCGCACCCCTCTTGCGACCGCTTGCGCGGCTCACTTCGTTCGGGGGATATGTCGCCACGGGGGCAAGGCTCCACTGCAAATAAGCAAATGGCTCAATTCCTAAATGCAATCGTAAATCGCAAATCGTAAATCGCACATCCCAATCTCCTGCCAACTACCAACTACCAACTGCCATCTACCAACTACCAACTAAAACCTATCACCCAATCAATATATCCTGTTCTCGCACCCGTCGATGAGGCGGCGTATGTTCGCCTTGTGCTTGTAGATGGCGGCGAGCGCCACGAGCGTCACGGTGACGCATAGCGGCAAGTTGCGCCAGCCCTGCCCGCCAAACCACGGAAACCACACGCCCACGGCGAGAAATGCCGCCGCAAGGCAGCTCCCGAGCGATATGTAATGGGAAAGCCACACCGTGGCGACGAATATCCCGAACGCGATCAGCACAAGCGTCGGCATCAAGCCAAGGAGCATGCCGAAGCCGGTAGCCACCCCCTTACCACCCCTGAACCTCATGAAGCAGGTGAACATGTGCCCAGCCACCGCCATGAGGCCTACGGCCAGCGGAAGGTGCATATCGCATCCGAAATGCCGGGCAAGCGCCACCGGGACGAGGCCCTTCAGGAAATCGCAGAAGAACGCGAGGAATCCCCATTTCTTCCCGACTGTCCTGTATACGTTTGTCGCGCCTATGTTCTTCGATCCCACGGTGCGGACGTCAACGCCGCGCATCCTGCCTATCAGGAACCCGAACGGAATGGAGCCAACAAGATATGCGGATAACAGCCATGCCGCCCAAACCAACGCCTTCTCCATTTATTTATGCCAACCTTTCTTGCGATACCAACACGCACGGCTCGCACACCGCCTACGGCATTGGCGCACAAACCGCAAAACGCCTTGAATTATAGCACACAACCCCACACACAGTCCCCTGCAACGCAAATTTCAGACAGACGCTTCAGCAAGGCCCGAAGCCGCATCGCGAAGACCGTCCTCGAGCGGCTCCAGCTGGACGACATGACGGCCAAGGCCAGGGAGGCCCACATGAGGGCCAAGGGGTTCAGGGGCGGCGATTTCAAATCTTTCCCGCCTGCGAAGCGCTCCGCCCAGTTTTCCAAGGCTGGGAAACAGACCTCCGACCCTCCGTGGATTTCGGCATTTCTGCCACACGCTCCGCCACACGATTTTGTCGGACTAACGAAAAGAAAGCCTTGATATCGGAAAAATTCCATTACAGCAAACAGGCTATTTCCTCCATATCAGCCACAAAAGACTAAAATGGCGAAACTCATGTAACCATGGAATGGTCGGAGCGGAGGGATTTGAACCCTCGGCCTTTTGGTCCCGAACCAAACGCGCTACCAGACTGCGCTACGCTCCGAATCAACAAACGCACTTAAGCGAAAAACAGGATGTAATATACCACCTATCGCCTTTTTAGTCAAGGCGCAAAAATCGTCTGCTTTACGGAATTCGCGGATAATGGCGATCTCGCGCCGCCGCAAGAAGATCCAAGCCGGAGAGAGTGGCCGAGATGGACTTCTTCTCTGGCGTATCGGGAACCGTCTGCATCCAAGGTGCGGTGTAGAATCCTTTTAGGCGAGACGGATCGATGTGTTCCCTGCAATACTTGACAACGGCATCGGCGCTGCCGTCATCGGCCCAGTTGGAGGTGCATGGCAACTGGTCAAACCCTGCATCCTCAAGAGCCTGAAACGCTGCGGCTCCGTTCACCGTCTCGCCCCATCCGCCCTTCTTCTCGAATTCGTAGTTCCATTTCAGCTTATTCTCGGAGAAATCGCTGCGGTAGTACCAGTTGGACTGAAGCACGTCCTTCGTCATCCTCCTTGTATATTCCCTGCGCCCCGTCCATATTGCGTCTGCCCACATCACCGGACGCGAACCATGCCTCGACACCTGATCTACAGTATAGAACAGGTCGTGCCACCAAAGATCGCCCTGCCGGACGGTTACATGGAAGTGGTTGAACTCGGCGATCGCCATCTCCTCGTCATACCCTATGTGGAACAGGCGCGGATTGTCGAATATCTCAACGGCATCGCGAATCACGTCGGCAACGACCTGATAGTACTTCCTTGTCGAGAGCATGCGATGGTAATCCTTTAGCCACGAATCGTGGCATGCGGAGAAGTTAAGCTTCGGACAGGGTTCAAGCCCGAGCCGCCGCATGCGGGCCAGTTCTTTGCGTATCTTGTCGACGCTCCACGTTCCGGCGACCTTGAGTTCAGGATGGCTTGGATACTCGATACCCTCCCCAAGATCTATGAATACGAGATCAAGTCCCTTTTTCGCGGCATGATCCACGGATTTCCGCCAAAGGTCGTCATGGCAGCGAAGATACGAATGGTAGCTGGAGCGCCTGTTTCCGCTAGGACCGAACGGATTTGGCCTCTGCCTTTCTTCCTCCTCGCTCTTGGCCCAGTCGTCGGGTCCGTTCTCGAAATCATCCCACATGTTCGAGCCAAGGTGCAGCAGACAGCCCCAGCTAAACTTGTCCGAACAGCCAAATGCGGGCTTTCCTGAAGACGCGCACCCGGCGCACAAGCCGCCTGCCGCCATCACCATGCTGTCAACAAAGCCCTTGCGAGTCATGTCCATGATTCAATCTCCGTTTTAGGTGGTAGTTGGTAGTGGGTAGTTGGTAGTGGGTGGTCGACTCGCTTCGCCAGGGGGACATGTCGCCACAAATCCCCAAATGCCTGAATGACCAAATGCAATCGCAAATCATAAATCATAAATCGCAAATCGCAAGTTTCGGATCAGGAATGCTGCCGAAGAACCTCGTACAGGGCAATTCCAGCCGCCACACCTGCGTTCAGCGACTCAAATCCACCAGGCATGGGTAGTTCCGCAATGAAGTCACACGTCTCGCGGACAAGACGGGAAAGGCCGGCCCCCTCCGCACCTATGACAATCCCCGCCCTTCCCTTGAAGTCGATGCCCGTATACATGCGGGCGTCGTCGCCCCAGTCCAACCCCGTGAACCACAGGTTGTGATCCTTGAGCGTCTTCATGGCCCTCGGCAGATTCACGACTCTCGCCACCTTGAGATGCTCGGCCGCCCCGGCCGCAGGCGTGACTCCCACGCTTCGGTCTTCCGGGATGATCACGCCGGTTACGCCGGCCGCGCAGGCGGTGCGCAATATCGAGCCGACGTTCTGCGGATCCTCAAGGTGGTCAAGCGCGACGACGATGGCATTCTCGTTCGCTTCAACATCATTCACGATCTCCTCGAAATCCACGTATGGATAGCCGCTCGCCTTGATGGCAACTCCCTGATGGTGACCGCCATGCACCAGTCTATCGAGACCATCCCTGTCCATCGTGCGCACCATTATGTGGCGTTTCTGCGCCGTGAGCCGCAAGGATGCGATCTCATCGGGTTCATCCTTGCTTGCCGGCGGCAAGACCATTTCGTGGAACGTGCGCCTTCCGGCCCGCAATGCCTCAATCACGGGGTTCCGGCCGTAAAGCCATTCGCCTCCCGCAGCAAGCTCGCGGGGGCCTTTCTTGTGATGCCGCGTATTCTGATAGTTTCCCATGCAAACTCCTACTTGAATGGAAACGGAAATTTCATGCGGTGGATTATATCACAAGTGCAGTCGGCACTTCCGGCAAATTACATCCACCCACTACCTTCTAAACCACACCTACATCAACGCGCGCACCCTGTCTATCTGGCGCACCCCGAGAAGCGTCATAACAAGGCGATCGACGCCAAGCGCGACGCCGGCCGCAGATCCGATGCTGTCGAGCCCCGACAGAAAATCCTCGTCTATGGGATAGTCGGCCTCCCCAAGAGCCCTCCGCTCATCCCTTGCCGCGACGAAACGCCGCCGCTGCTCATCCGGGTCGCACAGCTCAGAGAAGCAGTTGGCAAGCTCCATGCCGTCAACGTAGAGCTCCCATCGCTCCGCGACATCGCCGCGCAACCGGGCAAGACTCGCCGCCTGCGGCGGATAGTCCATGAGGAACACCACGCCCTCGCGCCTCAACGCAGGCTCTATCTTCGCGGCCATGTCGAGATCGAAGCGATCCTGATTCCACGCCAGCCATGGATCCCATCCTGCCCACATGAGGTACGCATCGCGCACCATGATGCGCCTGAACGAGCATTCGGACGCATCGCCGCCCACAACCGCCACCAGCCGCCTGAACAGCGATTCGCAGTCCTCAAGTATCGCAAGGTAATCGGCGTGCCCGCGGTACCATTCGATCATGGTGAACTCAGGACTATGCCGAGCCCCCCGCTCGCCCTCGCGGAAACACGGACCTATCTGGTATATCCGATCCATGCCTGCGGCAAGGAGCTTCTTCATCTGCAGTTCCGGAGAGGCGCGCAGATACGACACGGGATTGCCGCATTCCGGAGAAGCCACAACTGGACAGTCTATATGCGGCTCCGGAGCCGGCGCCGCGATCCGCACCGGAGTGTCTACCTCGACAAACCCCAGGCCATCGAAGAACGCCCGCATCGCGGACACGATCATGGCGCGGCGCTTCAGGCACTCGACCTCAAACTCCCCGTACATGCGACATCTCACGAGTAGCGCGCGAGATGCCGTTCGAGGATCTTCGCAAGCCGCGTCTCAAGCCAAGGCGTCACCTTCCAGTAATCGCGCAGATTCAGGTACTCCGTGACTGCGCCGGACTGTCCAGGCTTGACGCCATACTCGCATTTCAGCATGATGTTGCGGGCGGTGGCGTCAGGCGACACGAATTCCACGACCTGCGTACGGAAGCCCAATATGCGCATTATCATGGCGCGGAACGAATCGGTGAGGATGTCGCAGAGACGTTCGCGAAGGATGTTCTGCCGAAGCAGCCCCGAGAAATCGGAGTGGGCGGCATTTGCGCCGATCGTCTTCTGCAGCTCGTGCTGGCAGCACGGCGCGCTCAATACGTAGCGGGCCTTCCATTCGACGCCACGCGCCATCGCCTCGTCCGTGGCGGTGTCGCACGCATGGAGTGAGGCGACGAGATCCACGTGATCCAGTCCGCCAGGCATGGCCGCGCCACTCGGCAGGGTCGTCAGGTCGCTTTCAACGAACTCAACCGCGTTCGAGACGTCAAGGCGTTCGGCCATCGCCTTCGCGGCCTCAATGACGTCCGCCCTTCTGTCTATCCCCACAACGCGCACGTCCTTGAAGCCACGCGCAAGCGTAAGGTAGAACCACAGCGAGATCGTGAGGTACGCCTTGTCGCAACCGCAGTCCACAACGGTGAAAGGCTTGCCCTGCTCTTCGGCGGCCGTCTCGCCGACTATGCGCAGGAACTCGTTGACCTGATCGTACTTCCCGCGCATCGAGGCCCTTATGCGGCCTTCCCCGTCTGCAATGCCTATTGCCCGCAACAGAGCAGCGGAATCGAAAGACGTAAGCGGCTGTTTTTTCACCCGGTCATGCGGCATCACCGTGGCGTCGCGGTTCATCTTCGCCGACCGCGAGACGAGGACGTGTCCCTTGCGGGTCACCCGCACATGCAGATCCCCATCGGCGGTGATGAGGTGCAGGTCTCGGGCTCCTTTCTGCGAGATGATCTCCTCAAGGCCGCCGGATGCGCCCTTGGCGTCGAAGTTCTTTACGCTCACCTGGGCCTCGTCGGTCATCTCGGCCTGAAACTTCCTCACGCCGCCGATCTCGACGGGTCTCATCGCAATCTTGAAGAACTTTCCGCCGCGCCTTACCGTCTGCACGATCTTTATGAAGCCGTCACCCATGACCCGGGTGCGTATCTCGTTCTGCAGTTCCTTTGCGAGCTCAAAGCGTTCCATCTACGCCTTCCCCTCAGATGCGGAACATCTTCTCGTAGCGCGGCATGGACGCCAGTATCCCGCCCGATTTCGCGTAGTAGTCGGAATCGCACTCGAACACTCCGCGCTCTGTGCGCGTCCAGTGAGCGTCCGGATACGCCAAGTCCCTGCGCATGGTCTCCCAGTTGCGAAAGTTCTGGTGTCCATTCGTCTCGACAAGCCCGAGGTCGCCAATCCCGGGAAACGCCGGCAGACGGGCCGCAACCGACTTGTTCCACTCTACAAGGACCGGAGATACCGTAAGGTCTGCGCAGAAGCATGGAACGCCTTTGTCGCATGCGGCCTGGGCTATCTTCATCGACATCGACATGGTCTTCGCTATTGGCTTCAGAGCCATTGCCCTGTATCCCATGTCGATCCGCTCAAGCGCGTCCTTGACGGTATGCGCAGACTCGTCGGCGGCAAGGCGCAGGGGGATGTCGTTCACGTCAATGTCCGCATACTCGTCGAACGGCTCCTCTATTATCGCGACCTGCTCGTATGCGCCGATCTTCTTCAGGTGGTCCACGAACCTGAGAAGCGTCTCCTTCTTCGCGTAGCGCCCGTTGGCGTCGAAATAGTACGGAAGCCTGCCGGTCTTAGTGTAGGGCGTACGGCAGTCCTTCAGGACTGCGTGTATCTGCGACACGCGGGCCATGTCCTTCGCAAGCATCTCCTCCTGCGTACCTGGCTGGCCGATCTTGATCTTCATGAAGAAATATCCGGAATCCACGGCGGACTTGATCTCGGCCGGCGGCACCTTGTACGAGAACAGCGGGATGGAGGCGCATTTAGAATGGCGGGCCGACAGGGCCGGCCTGTATGCATCCGGAATCATCTCGTCGAAGGAGGCGAGGCCGTTCTCGCGGGCGAACAGCACCCATATGGCGTTGTCAACGGAAACCAGCGCATTCAGCGCAAACGTCGCCCTCAGTTTCGGGTTGGACGTTATGCGCTTGCCGTATTCCCACACCTGCGGCCACAGCCAGTCGTTGAGCTCCACCGGCGACACGAACGAACGGCCCTCGATAAGCTTCAGCGCATGCTGCGTCATCGCGAACATAAGCGCGTTGCCGCCCGCCTCGGAGGTGGACGAGAACACGCTCGCGTCGCTCCACAGGCAGCTCTGGGTTCCAAGGCCGATGCCGAACTTGCCGGAGGACGACCTTACGCACGACGCCACGACCCACTCTTCGGTTAGATACCCGCCCTTGAAGCCAAACGGACGCACCATCGGCTCACGCTCGAAAAGGCAATCCGTCGTGGAGATCGTGATTGTCTTGAACGAACGGCCACCTACTGCACTTGCGGGACGCCTCTGCCCCGAAACGCATCCGGTGCCGGTCGCCATTGCGGCCATGACGCCCATCGCCACAAAGTCCCTGCGGCTGAAGCCGCCATTTCCCTTACCGCGACAAGCGGAATCATACGATATGTTCTCCATGCACTTCACCTCGAAAAAAATCATCCTATGATCGATGCGTGATAGCTCTGCAGCGAACGAACCTCGCCCTTGCCCTCTCGGGCGGCCTTGATGCCTTCCGACGCAGCAAGCGCGGCGGCGATCGTGGTGAGGTACGGGATGCGGTACTTGATCGCCGCCCGGCGGATCGAGTTGTCGTCCGCCCGGGAATCGCGCCTGTTGGATGGCGTATTCAGGATGAGGGCGATCTCGCGGTTCTTTATCATGTCGAGCACGTCTGGACGTCCCTGACCGATCTTCGCGACCACCTTCGCCGGAACGCCCTTCTCCCGCAGGAAATTGACGGTTCCCTCCGTACCCACGATCTCGAAGCCGAGATCGGCGAAATTCTTGGCCGCCATGGCGGCATCGTCCGGCTTCTCGGAGAGCGATACCAGCAGCTTGCCGGAAAGGATAGGAAGAGGGGCGCCCGCAGCCTCCTGCGACTTGTAGTAGGCAAGGCCAAACGTCTCCGCGAGACCGAGCACTTCGCCGGTGGAGCGCATCTCCGGGCCAAGCACGGGATCAACCTCCGGGAATTTCTCGAACGGCAATACCGCCTCCTTCACGCCGTAGTACGGGATCGTCTTGTGCCTGTCCAGCCCGAGAGACGCGACGGATTCGCCGAGCATAAGCCTCGTGGCGATACGGGCCATCTGCGTACCCGCCACCTTCGACACGAGCGGCACGGTGCGCGATGCGCGCGGATTCGCCTCGATTACATACACCTTGTCGTCCTCTATCACGAACTGCATGTTCATGAGGCCGACGACCTTCAGCTCGCCTGCGATGCGCCGCGTGTAGTCGAGGATGGTAGCCTTGTTCTCCTCGCTTATGGCCACTGGCGGAAGCACGCATGCCGAGTCACCAGAATGTACGCCGGCAAGTTCGATGTGCTGCATGATTGCCGGGATGAAGATGTCCTTGCCGTCGGAAAGCGCATCCGCCTCGCATTCAAGGGCATGGTGCAGGAAGCGGTCGAGGTAGAGCGGGCGATCAGGAGTCACGCCGACTGCCTTTGCGATGTATTCGCGAAGCATCGTCTCGTCGTATATGACCTCCATTCCGCGCCCGCCAAGGACGAACGATGGGCGGATGACTATCGGATAGCCGATCTCCTTTACGACCTTCAGAGCGCCGTCGAGGTCGCTCGCCATGCGGCTTTCCGGCATCGGGATGCCGAGGCGATCCATGATGGAATGGAACAGGTCGCGGTCTTCGGCGGCGTCGATGGACTTCACCGACGTGCCGAGTATCCGGCATCCGGCGGCCTCAAGCTCCGCCGCGATGTTCAGCGGGGTCTGGCCGCCAAACTGCACGATCACGCCCTCAGGCTTCTCGGCCTGGTATATCTGAAGCACGTCCTCGAGAGTGACAGGCTCGAAATAGAGCTTGTCGGACGTGTCGTAGTCCGTGGAGACGGTCTCGGGGTTGCAGTTGACCATGATCGTCTCGTATCCGGCCTCGCGCATGGCCATCGCCGCGTGGGTGCAGCAATAGTCGAACTCGATGCCCTGCCCGATGCGGTTCGGCCCGCCGCCGAGGATGAGCACCTTCTTCCTGTTGTCCGAAACGGGGACTTCGCCCGGCTTGCCATTGTACGAAGAGTAGTAGTATGCCTGGTTCTCCACGCCGGAGACTGGCACGGCGTGCCATGTCTCGACGCATCCGAGGGCGGTGCGGCGTTCACGCACTTCCTTTTCGCTCACCTTGAGCAGCTGGGCCATGTATTTGTCGCTGAAGCCATCCTTCTTCGCCCTGACGAGCAGTTCGTCCGGCGGGAGCGACCCCTTGTAGCGGAGAAGTTCCTCCTCTTCCTGGACAAGCTCGCGCATCTGCTGCACGAAATACGCCTTTACTCCCGTAAGGTTGAATATCTGCTCGTCGGTCGCGCCCTTGCGCAACGCCTCGTACATCTGGAAATGGCGTTCGCTGTTCGGAGTGGAAAGCATCTTCAGGAGCTCGTCGAGGCTCTTCTCGTGGAAGTCCTTGGCGAAGCCGAGCCCGGCGCGCCCCTTCTCGAGCGCGCGTATCGCCTTCTGAAGCGTCTCCTTGTACGTCTTGCCGATGGACATCACCTCGCCGACCGCCTTCATCTGCGTGCCGAGATGATCCTCCACCGCGCGGAACTTCTCGAACGCCCAGCGGGCGAACTTCAGCACCACGTAGTCGCCCGACGGCGTGTACTTCTCAAGCGTCCCGTCACGCCAATACGGTATCTCGTCCATCGTCATGCCGGACGCAAGTTTCGCCGATATGAGGGCGATCGGGAAGCCCGTCGCCTTTGACGCCAGGGCAGAAGACCTCGACGTGCGCGGGTTGATCTCGATTATCACCACGCGCCCCGTCTTGGGATCGTGCGCGAACTGCACGTTCGTGCCGCCGATAACGCCGATCGCCTCGACGATCTTGAAGGCATCGCGCCGCAGACGCTCCTGGAGATCCTCGGAGATCGTGAGAAACGGCGCGGCGCAGAAGCTGTCGCCGGTGTGCACACCCACGGCGTCGATGTTCTCGATGAAGCACACGGCTATCATCTGGTTCTTCGCGTCGCGGACCACCTCGACCTCAAGCTCCTCCCAGTTGAGGATCGACTCCTCTATGAGGCACTGGCGGGTAAGGGATGCGTCGAGCCCGCGGGCGCATATCGTGCGCAGCTCCTCAACGTTGTAGCAGAAACCGCCGCCGGCGCCGCCCATCGTGTAGGCGGGGCGCACGACGACCGGATAGCCGATCTTGTCGTGCACGAGCGCAACCGCCTCGTCGACCGAGTGGACAATGCCGCTGCGCGGGGTCTCAATGCCGAGCCTCGCCATCGTCTCCTTGAATACCTCGCGGTCCTCGCCGCGCTCGATGGCATCGAGATTCACGCCTATGACCTTCACGCCGTACTTGTCGAGAACGCCCTTCTTGGCAAGGCTCATGGAAAGGTTCAGGCCCGTCTGCCCGCCGAGGTTCGGCAGGATCGCGTCAGGCCGCTCCTTCTCGATGATCTGCTCAAGGCGCTCCTCGTTCAGCGGCTCGATGTATGTCGCATCCGCCATCAGCGGGTCGGTCATGATCGTCGCCGGATTGGAGTTGACGAGCACGACCTTGTACCCGCAGGACCGCAACGCCTTGCAGGCCTGGGTGCCTGAATAGTCAAACTCGCACGCTTGCCCGATAACAATGGGGCCAGACCCGATAATTAGAACCTTGTCCACGTCAGCACGCTTCATTTTGCACAAAACTCCTTAGCTTAATCGTGCGGAACTCCGCACCGGATCCGATTCGACCCCGTTAACAGATATCGGGCCGTGATTATACCAAACCACGCCCGCCTAATCAAGGAAGGGACGGGTCACCCGATCATCCCGCCATTCACCGAGATGATCTGCCCGGTGATGTACGAGGCTTCGGGGGATACGAGGAACGCGACGCAGTTGGCGATGTCGTCCGCAGTGCCGAACCTCTTGAGCGGGATCGTATCCATGTAGGCCTTCTTCACGTCGTCAGGCAACACATCCGTCATCTTGGACTGGATGAAGCCTGGCGCCACGGCGTTGCAGCGTATGTTGCGCGAGCCAAGCTCCTTTGCGGTGGTCTTCGTGAGGGCGATCACTCCGCCCTTGGAGGCCGTGTAGTTTGCCTGGCCGGCATTCCCCATGATGCCCACCACGGACGCGAGGTTCACGATGGATCCGCCAAGCTGCGTACCGTCCGCAGCCTTGTTCTTCATCATTGGACGCGCCACTGCCCGCGTAAAGAGGAACGTACCCTTCAGGTTAACGTTGATGACGGCGTCCCAGTCCTCGTCGCTCATCCGCATCAGGAGGCCATCCTTGGTGATCCCGGCGTTGTTGACCATTATGTCCACCTTGCCGAACTTGGCGATGACGGCCTTTACGCACGCATCGACATCCTTCGAATCCGCCACGTTGCATCCCAGCGCAATGGCCTCTGCGCCGGCCGCCGCCACTGCGGACACCGTCTCGTCGCACCACTCGGGCTTCAAGTCCACCACGGCGACATTGGCGCCGCCCAAAGCCAGCTTCACCGCGATCTTCTGCCCAATGCCCCGGGCCGCACCCGTAACGATTGCCACCTTGCCATCAAGACTACCCATCAGATTCATTCCTTTCTGGTTTCCGTTTCAAGAAATATGGCCACATTATACCATAACCGCTGTGCCATGCGATCCGGCATTGATTGCGGTTGCCGATGTCGCCGCAATGCGAAGTCGGAAATGCCGCCCGGCACTACTTGCCGGGATTGATCTTCAGATGCTTCTCGATGCCGTAGGAAAAATCGGTCGGGATGTAGTTCTCGACCCGATTCCATATGAGGGAGTACTTCTTCGGCGAATGCAGGAATATCCACGGGCAGTCCTCCCGCACTATCTCCTGTGCGCGCTTCCAGTCCATCGCGTCGAACGCCCTGTCGAACTCCGGATTTACGTACATGGAATGGTTGGCCCCAGGCGAGACGTTCTTGGAATGGAATATCTGCAGGAAGTTCTCCGGGTCGGGATAGTCCCCGATCCATCCGAGATTGAACATCTGCGCGCGGCCTTCGTTTATGGCCGTGAGGAATGCATCCCACGTCATGTACCTTGCCGTCAGCTCAATCCCGACCCTATCGAAGAAGGAGGCCATAAGCTCCACCATCTCGCGGGCATCCTGCGTAGCGCGTCCGACCGATATCTCAAGGTGCAGCCGCCTGCCGGTCTTAGGGTCTATGCCGCCGGGATATCCGGCCTCCGCGAGCAGCCTGTTGGCCTTCGCCACGTTGTACGAGTACTCGAACGGAGTCTCCAGCCTCCCCTCGATCCCAGGCGGGAGGGGACCGTCGCACGGCAATATCCGATTGTTCAGGAATCGTTTCCATGTGGGGAAATCGAAGGCGCAATTAAGCGCCTGGCGCAGCCTCACGTTCCGCCCGACGACGGGATCGTTCATGTTGAAGCCCACGTAGAACACGGAAAGCGATGTTGCGCTGAGCAGCGTCATGCCCTTCTCCCCAAGCTGCGGCAGCAGCCTCCCGTCCGGGCCGACAACGGCATCCCAATTGTCGCGCGATACGCTGCCGAGGAAGTCGAGCTCGCCGCCCAGGAACATGAGCCACTGCGTCGAGACGTCGTCGATGACTGGCAGGCGCACTTCATCTATGGCTACAGGTTCTCTATACGACTCGTTTCGCCGGAACACCATCTCATGGTTCTTGCGCCAGCTCTTGAGCCAGTAGGCCCCCGTGCCGGAGCCGTCCTCCGCAACCACGCCCGCATACGGCATCGCCATGAGCCAATTGAAGATATGAAGCGGCTTCTTCAGGACGATCCTCACCGTGCGGGCATCCACTACGTCTACAGACCGCACCGCCTCCATCGTCCACATTCCCGGGCTGGCGTTCTCCTTGTCCGCAAGCCTGCCGAGGCAACGCTTGACGTCTGCCGCCGCAACCTCGGCGCCATTCCGGAACTTCAGCCCCTCGACAATTCGGAAGTCATATGTCAGCCCGTCTTCGCTGACTGTCGGCAATTCGCATACGCAGGGCTTCAGGCGATAGGGGCGGGCGACATAGTCCACCTCAAGCAACGGCTCATAAACGAGCGCCACGGCCTCTGCCGCAAGGACATCGGACGCACGTATCGGATCCATGCTCGCCACACGCCCGAACGGGCGGCGGAACACGGTGCGCACCACGTCGGCGGATGTGGCGGAAAACACGGCGAACGCAAGCGCGGTGAAGACCGCACCCCTAATCCAACCTCCAGGCATGGAGTCACGCACCATCTGCATCAGCGTTTCCTGCCAACAAGCCTCTTCGCCAGCGTCTCAAGCGGCAATGTGTCGCCGGGAAGGCCGACAAGCGCATCAAGCGCGGCTGCGGTAAGGTCCGATATCTTAGCCCTCGTGACATCTTCGGCGAATGGCGAATCCCCGTCAATGATATCGTCCTCATGCTGGAATGCCAAGCCGAGGTTCAGCGCATACCTGCGCAAGCATTCGACCTGCCCGGAGGAGCCTCCACCCGCATAGCCACCCATTGCTGCGGCAGCCACGAACAGATCGGCCGTCTTGTGCCGGTAGATGAAGTCCGTGTCATCCCCGTGGATGTCCTCGACCTGCCCACGCACCACGCCAAGCCCCGCCGCGCCTAGCTCCGCCACTATCGCCCCGGCATTCCGCGGGGAGCGGGCCGCAGACTGGAACGCCAGCGACTGCAGGGCATCGCCCGCAAGGATTGCGGTGTCTTCCCCAAACTTGCGCCACACGGTTGGAAGCCCGCGCCTTGTCTCATCGTTGTCCATGGAGGGAAGGTCGTCGTGCACAAGCGTATAGCTGTGCAGCAGCTCTATCGCGCATGCCGGGAAGATCGCATCCTCGGCATTGCCGCCAACGGCCATGGCCGAGGCAAGGCACAGCCTGGGTCGGACGCGCTTGCCGCCGGCGAAGACGGCATGGCGCATCGCCTGGAAAAGGGATTGCGGACGGGTGCCGGAAAGCAGTTCTGACAGCGTCGCCTCAACCCGTGCGATCATGTCGGAACCGTCCATGTCAGAATATCTCGCAATGCGGAAGCTCACCTACCATGGGCTTCGCGTAATCGATGAACGCCTTCGTCACGTCATGCCCGTTCTTCGCGATATAGGCATCCGGCACCGACCTCGTGAACTTCGCCGCCGCCTGCGCCGGCAGCGCCACGTACTCGACCTTGTACGCCTTGCCCTTGGCTCGCAGGATGCCGACGGTCCCCTTGATGGGGACATCCTTGGCTCCCCTTGCGGCCTTGAGCGCGAACGCCACGGCGGCGGCGCCAGCCTGCGTCGCCTCTTTCTGGTCAATCTTGCTTGCCATCCCAGGGAAACTTCTCTGCAGATATCCGAACGTATCGGCCCGAACACGCTTGATGCCGGCCCGCGCCTTTAGTTCGCGCGCCAGGTAGTCGCCAAGCGCACCGGTGCCGGACATCTGGACGTTGCCGTGCGAATCCTTCTCGCCAGAGCCGAGCGTTGCCCCGATCGGGACCCCGTCTTCGCCCCGGATCCCCTCGGACACCGCCACAACGCAGCGTCCAAGCCTCTTCATCACGGCCTGCACGTCCGAGACGAATCCATCGAGAGAGAACGGCCTCTCCGGAAGATAGATAAGGTGGGGGCCGTCATTCCTGTTCTCGCGGGCAAGGGCCGATGCCGCCGTCAGGAATCCGGCGTCGCGCCCCATTATGATGTCGATCTTCACTCCGCCAAGTGCGCGGTTGTCGAGGTCGTCGCCCCTGAGGGCGCAGGCGACGAACCTTGCGGCGGACGCATATCCCGGCGTGTGGTCGCAGCTGCGCAGGTCATTGTCGATCGTCTTGGGGATATGGTACACCACGAGCGGATAGCCGTCCTTGGCGGCCTCTTCCCCGATGATCCGCGCGGCATCGGCGGAATCGTTGCCTCCAATGTAGAAGAAATACCCTACATCAAGCCGCTTGAACTCCTCGAAAATGCGGCGGCAATCCTCCTCCGTGGGCTTCATGCGGCAACTGCCAAGGGCCGAGGACGGCGTCCGCGCAATCGCGGAGAGCTTCGCTGCATCGACCTTGCGCAGATCGATGTAGTCCCGCCCAAGTATCCCCTGTATGCCATGCCGGGCGCCAAGTATCCTGCCGATCCTGCCGCCGGCCCTCCTCGCAGCGAGCACAGCCCCCACGAGGGATGCGTTGATCACCATCGACGGGCCGCCCGACTGGGCGATCACCATGTTGCTTGCCTTTTTCCTCATGGACATTGCCTCCCTAATCAGTATCCGCAGCCGAGGATTTCATCCTCAAGGCCAAACGTCGTGGCTATCAGCGCAGAGCGGATCCACATGCCGTTGCGCATCTGCCGCCAATACATCGCACGCGGATCGTGGTCGCAGCAGACCGCTATCTCGTCCCTGCGCGGCAACGGATGCATTATTATGCCATCCGGCTTGAGCAGGGAAAGCTCCTCCGCCCCGAACTTGAACCTCGACGTGTCGATCTTCGCGGAATCTCCCTTGGAGGAATCCCATTCATCCTGTATCCGCGTCATGTAAACGGCATCCGAAACCTTCACCGCCGCCTTCAGGTCGTCCGTCACCTCGAAGTCCACGCCCTTCTTCGCAAGTATCATCACCACGTCAGCCGGCACCTGCAGATCCGGAGGCGCCACGAATATCTGCTTCACGTTCCTGAAGTTCGTGAGCAGGTAGCTCAGGGACCGCACCGTGCGACCGCGCATGAGGTCGCCGCAGAAGGCGACCGTGCGACCGTCGATCCCTCCCTTGTTCTCGAACGAGCGTATGAGCGTATAGATGTCGAGCAGGGCCTGGGTGGGGTGCTGATCCTTGCCGGAGCCTGCGTTCAGTATCGGCACCGGACGGTCGCTGTTGGAAAGCTCCCACGCCATCTTCTCGGCGAGGCCCTTCTCCGGCGTACGCATGATTATCATGTCGAAGTACGAAGAGAACGTACGGATCGAATCCTCCTTCGACTCCCCCTTGAACTCCGAGGATATCGCGGTGTCGCGAACAGACCCTGTCGTCAGTCCGAGTATCTGGCAGGCGGCAAGGTGCGAAAGGAAAGTGCGCGAACTCGGCTGCGAGAAATAGAGCATCGCCCTCTTGTGGGGAAGGAACGACTTCAGGAACAGGGCCCCTTCGCGGGATTTCGCTATGAAGCGGATGCGGTTCGCGAGCGCGGCCAGCCTCTCAAGCAGCGGCCGGTCGAACTGCTGGGCGAAGAGCGTATGGTACGGCATGCCGCCGCCGCCTTCCCTCTCAAGGTACGAACGCTTCGCCTCAAGCGGAAGCGTCACGAAACCATCCCACCCGATCTCCGTCAATTTAGCCATCTCCCAACCTCCTTTCAGATAGCACCCGCAAATGCGCTCATATCATCGCACGGTCGCAAAGAGCCGAGACGAACAGGGCCTTGATGGTGTGCATGCGGTTCTCGGATTCGTCAAAGACCTTCGAGTACTTCGACTCGAAAACCTCGTCGGTGACCTCAAGGGCCCCGCACTCCTTCGTCACATCCGTGTTGAAATCGTGGAACGCAGGGAGGCAGTGCAGGAACATCAGCCTTCCGTCGATGTTCCCGGTCGCCCGCATCAGATCCATGTTTATCTGGTACGGGCGCAAAAGCCCGATGCGCTCTGCGGTCTTGTCCTCTTCGCCCATCGACACCCACACATCGGTGTACAGCACGTTCGCTCCCTTTACGCCCTTGACCGGATCTTCGTAAACCCGGATGTCAACGCCATTGCGCCTGGCGACCGCTTCCGCCTCGGCGAGGACGGCCTCGTCGGGACGCAGCGACGCCGGTGCGCAGCACACATAGCGCACACCGGCCTTGGCGCATCCCATCATGAGCGAGTTCGCCACATTGTTGCGCCCATCCCCGACGTACGCCACCGTGACGTCCTTGAGCGAGCCGAAGGTTTCCTTTACGGTAAGGAGATCCGCCAATATCTGCGTAGGGTGGTAGTCGTCCGTCAAGCCGTTCCACACCGGCACGCCAGACCAGCGTTCGAGTTCCTCCACGGTCTTCTGCGAAAAGCCCCTGAACAGGATGCCGTCGTAGATGCGCCCCAGCACGCGGGCCGTATCCTTCACGCTCTCCTTCTTGCCGAAATGTATGTCTGGGCGCGTAAGGTACTCCGCGTCGCCCCCCTCGTCCCTCGCGGCTATCTGGGAAGAGTTGCGCGTGCGCGTGGACGACTTCTCGAATATCAGGGCGATCTGCCTGCGGCGCAGAAGGTCCCCCCTCACTCCGGCATGGCGCCGCGCCTTGAGCTGCGCGGCAAGGTCTATCAGGTTAAGCATTTCCTCGTCCGTGAACGAAGTCATGCGCATCAGGGAACGTCCCTTGAGCGAATCCATCCAGGTCAACATCTTATACGACACCTTTCTTCCTTTAATCCAAATGCGAATTCCAAACGGCCGATCAGCCCTCTTTCGCCTTCATCTGGAGCCACGCCTCGATGAACGGCTGTATGTGCCCGTCCATGACGCCATTGACATCACTCGTCTCGCACTCTGTGCGCAGGTCCTTGACCATCGTGTATGGGCAGAACACGTAGGAGCGGATCTGACTGCCCCAGCCGTTCTCGCTCTTTGCACCGTAGAAGCGATCCATCTCGGCCTTCTTCTGGTCTTCATAGTACTCGTACAGCTGGGCGCGCAGCATGTTCATCGCCTTTTCCTTGTTCATGTGCT
>SAMEA104315424__coassemble_689_pt1 | contig 21275 bp, 22 predicted proteins | sample SAMEA104315424__metabat2_low_PE_034 | metagenome-assembled genome bin SAMEA104315424 (sample SAMEA104315424) | gut metagenome | biome: Monkey gut; feature: monkey-associated habitat; material: faeces | place: China | collected 2013 | reverse complement strand
GCGATCAAAGCCAATCGTCATGGCGCACAGCCAGAAAAATCCGGGATAAGGGTGGGGGGCAGTTGGTAGTTGGTAGTTGGTAGTTGGTAGTTGGCAGTTGGTAGAGGGTAGAGGGTAGTCCGTGTCCGCCATCGGTCGCAACAAGTGCGACCCTCCCGCATTTCTGCACTTCCGCACGGCCATTTCACTCCATCGAGGACGCGAGTTTCCTGATTCGGCGCGACGTGCGCACGGCGCAGAACTGCTTGCCGCACATCGAGCAGTGGTCGTCGCCATGCGCCTCGTCGGTGAACGCGCGCGTCCTGAGCCAACGCTCCTTTGCGCGCTTCGGGTCAAGGCTCAGTTCGAACTGGCGGTCCCAGTCGAACGCCGCGCGGGCGTCGGCCATCGCATCGTCGCGATCCCTTGCGCCGGGGAGGCCGCGTGCGACGTCGCCGGCGTGTGCCGCGATCTTGTAGGCGATGCAGCCCCGGTGCACCTCGTCCGCATCGGGCAGGCCAAGGTGCTCCGCCGGCGTCACGTAGCACAGCAGGGAAGCGCCGTACGTCGCGGCGGCGGTCGCGCCGATCGCCGACACGATGTGGTCGTAGCCCGGCGCGATGTCCGTAGTGACCGGGCCCAGCACGTAGAACGGAGCCTTGCCGCAGACCTTCTGCTCGCGCTCCATGTTCATCTGGATCTGGCTGAACGGGACGTGCCCCGGACCCTCCACCATGACCTGTACGCCACGCTTGCGGCAACGCTCGACGAGCTCGCCGAGCACGTCAAGCTCTCCGAACTGGGCGGAGTCGGAGGCATCGGCAAGACAGCCCGGACGCATCCCGTCGCCGAGCGACACCGTAACGTCATGCTCGGCAAGGATGTCCATGACCTCGTCCCAATGCGTGTAGAGCGGGTTCTCGGCGCGGTTCTCCATCATCCATTCCGCCATTATCGCGCCGCCCCGGGATACTATGCCCATCTTGCGCTTCATCGCCTGCGGGATGTGGCGCAGGAGAAGCCCCGCATGGAGCGTCATGAAATCAACCCCCTGCTCCGCCTGCGAACGGATCACGTCGATAAGGAACGAAGGGTTCATCTGCGGGATGTCGCCATCAAGACGGGAAATCGTCTCGTACACGGGCACTGTGCCGAGCGGCTTTGGACTCGCGTCCAGCATCCCCTGCCTGATGGCCTTCAGGTCGTCCGACCCGACAGAGAGATCCATCACGAAATCCGCCCCGGCATCGAGGGCGACCTTTAGCTTGTCAAGCTCGTCGCCGCGCCCGGAGTGCGTTACGCTGCGTCCGAGATTGGCGTTTATCTTCGTGGTGAACATCCGGCCCACGCCTACAGGACGCACGTTCGCGTGATGCGGATTGAGCGGAATCACCGCCTCGCCGGAAGCAACTGCGGCGCACACCGCCGCCTCCGGCACCTTCTCCTCTGCGGCCACGACCTTCATGGCCGCCGTGACAATGCCCTTGCGGGCAGACTGCAACTGCGTCATACCTTTCCTCCGCAGGAATTACCCTGTTCAGGTTCACGGGTCTCATCTCAGCCAAACGGCCCCATGCCGCCAAGCACCCCGATCAACGTCCGAAATTATACCACAACTCTTGGCACGTCACGGCGTCCAACCGCATTTCACGCCCGACTGCGGCCTTAGCCGTTCGCCGGAGGCGGCTGCCCGCCATCACCATGCTCATGACGCCCTTCCCAAGCATCGCCGGAGGCGGAACCGGCGCGATGGCTGGGGAAGATGAAGCCGAGCACCTCAAGGCCGATCAGCGAAAGGACTGTGGACGCGATGCCCACGGCATAGAGTCCGGCCGCGATCGCCATCCCGATTCCGGCCGCCACCCATATGCCGGCGGCGGTCGTAAGGCCATGGACGGCGTGACGCTGAACCATGATCGCCCCCGCGCCTATGAACCCTATGCCGCTCACGATCTGCGCGGCGACGCGCGACGGGTCGCCGCGCGAATCGAATCCGTAGCGCGACACAATCAGCATCAGCGCCGCGCCGATCGCAACCAGCATGTGGGTGCGCGTTCCGGCCACCTTTGCGCGGTATTCCCGTTCTGCGCCAATCAGCCCGCCAAGAAAGGCCGCGAGCACCAGCCGCAGGATCAATGTGAGCGTATCCGACGTATCCATGGTTACATCCTCCCTGGCTTAAAATCAAGAAGGCCGCAACGTCAGTTGCGGCCCCCTGCATCTTCTGCCGACAGAAAGCCTCAGGCCTTCTTGGCGAGCTCGACGAGCGTCTTGAATCCGCCGGGGTCGTTGATCGCGATCTCCGCGAGCATCTTGCGGTTCAGGGCCACGCCGGCGTTGATGAGGCCGGCTACGAACTTCGAGTAGCTGACGCCCTCCGCACGGGTCGCCGCATTGATTCGGGCGATCCAGAGCTGACGGTAGTCGCGCTTCTTGAGCTTGCGGTGCTCGGTCGCCAGACGGCGGGCGCGATCCCGCGCCTCCATGGCCTGACGGATGTTCTTGGAGCGAGGACCGCGGAAACCCTTGACTTCCTCAAGTATCCTGCGGCGGCGTTCGCGCGATGCGGGTGCGTTGGTTGCACGTGACATTTTATGTTTCTCCTATATTGTTATGCGCCCTGCAGCATACGCAGCATGGTCTTCTGGACCGTTTTGTCAGTGACCGTCGTACCGCGGAGGTTGCGCTTGCGCGTACGGCTCTTGTAGCCGTTGAGGTGCGCCTTGCCGCCCTGCGAACGCAGGACCTTCCCCGTGGCCGACCTTTTCATGCGCTTCGTGGCGCACTTCTTCGTCTTCATCTTTGGCATTTTTTTTTCTTATCCTTTTTTATGTTCCTAACCGGTCAGGCAGTCGGTTAAAGGCCTGATCCAGACGGAAAAACGAGGGTGAATGATACCATATCGCACCTTTTTCCGCAAGTGCGGAAATCTGCGCTCACTTTCCTCCGACGACAACGCGGCGCCCCTCGATGCGAAGCCTCCCCGCCGCAAGATGACGCAGCGCCTCGGGATAGGCGATATGCTCCTGCACCTGGATGCGCGCATGGAGCGACTCCGGAGTGTCGTCCTCCATCACCGGAACGCACTTCTGCACGATGATCGGCCCGGAATCCGTGCCGGCATCCACGAAATGCACCGTCACGCCGGCCACCTTGCACCCATATTCGAGCGCCTGCGTCCAGCTGTGTACGCCGGGGAATGCCGGAAGCAGGGCCGGATGTATGTTCAGCACCCGCATCGGGAACGCCGCCAGCAGACCGGGCTTCACGATCCGCATGAAACCGGCAAGCACAACGGTATCGCATCCGGCATCCTTGAGCAGACGGATGCATTCTTCCTCCGCACGTCCCTCGAGCTTCGTCTTCCACGGGGAGCAGTCGAGGTAGCGGCCCGGTATCCCATGGCGCTTCGCCCGGTCAAGTATCCTGGCGTCCGGGACATCCGCCAGCACGAGACGGATCTCGGCGTCAAGCTCGCCATTCCCGATGGCATCCACGATAGACTGCATGTTGGACCCCGATCCGGACCCAAGAATGCCAAGTTTCAGAGTACCCATGCCGACATCCTCTCCTTGCCGACGCCGCCATGCGGCATCAGGCCTTGCGTTCCGAGCGCTTCGCCTCGTCCCAAAGGGCATCCATCTCCCCAAGCGTCATGTCCCTGAGGCTGCGGCCCTGCGCCTTCGCACCGGCCTCGACGGCACGGAAACGACGCGAGAACTTCCGCGTCGCGTTGTCGAGGGCGGACTCCGCATCCGCCTTGAGGTGCCTCGCCAGATTGGCCACCGCAAACGCGAGATCGCCAAGCTCGTCCTTGACGGCCATGTCAAGCGAAGTATCCTGCGAGGCGTCGATGGCGGCCTCGAGTTCAGACAGCTCCTCCCTGATCTTCGCGATCGGGCCCTTCGCATCCTTCCAGTCAAAGCCTACGCGGGCGGCCTTCTCCTGGGTCCGCTGGGCCTTGAGCAGTGCCGGAAGATCCGCCGGAACGCCGTCAAGGGCCGAATGGCGAAGCTCCTTCCTGTGTTCCTGCTGCTTTATCTGCTCCCAGTTCCGGAGCACTGCGGCAGGATCCTTCGCCACTGCATCGCCAAACACGTGTGGATGCCTGCGCACAAGCTTGTCCGAAATGGCGTTTGCGACATCATCGAAGGAGAACTCGCCCTTCTCCTCCGCCATCACGCACTGGAACATCACCTGGAGAAGCACGTCCCCAAGCTCTTCCACGTGGTTGTCCCGGTCTTCCGGGCGGCTCATGGCCGAAATGAGCTCGTAGGCCTCCTCGAGTACGCAAGGCTTCAGGGTCTCGAGGGTCTGAACCCTGTCCCACGGACAGCCCGTCTCCGGGTCGCGGAGGCGGGCCATTATGTCGTGCAGACGCTCTATGCCTGTCATCAGGAAACCTTCAGCATCTTCAGCACGGTGTCTGCCGCGCCCTTGTCGAGAGCCTTGACCACGTCGTCCGCGCCACCGAAGTCCTGCCATGCGACACGGTCGTTCACGACTCCAAGCGCACTCATTCCGGCGATGAGCACGGCCTTTACTCCGAAGCCGGAACCGGTGACGGCGGCCGTGAGCATCTCATGCAGCCCGTTCTGGCGGCACGCGCGCTTCCACACGTCCCACTTGCAGCTCCCGTAGGTCGACGAGGTCTCGGTGTACACGACAACGCGCTCATCGCCAATCGCGGAGGCAAGAGCAGCCGCATCGCCATGCGTCGCCACGACGACCTTGACGCCCTTCTCAAGCAAGGCATTCAGGAACTCCCTGAATGCGGAGGTCACCGCCTGCGGAGTCTTCTCGGCGACTGCGGCGTTGAATGCGGAGTTCAGCTCACGCGACAGCGCGGCGGCATCGGCGTCGCACCCGACCTTCTCGAACAGCTCCAGAAGCCCGCCATGGTAGTTGCCGCCTGCAAGATGCGCAGCCTCAAGGTGCGCGTCAAGCTCCACGCCTACGCCCTTGAGCAGGTTCTTTGCGGTCTCAAAGAGGATTTCCGCGCCATTAAGCACCGTGAAGTCGAACTCGACTATGACGCCCTTGTTGATCATTGCCATTTAATGCTCTCCTTGTTTATTTCTTGACTGTGCGCGTCTTGCGCATGCGCGGCTGGCCGATCTCGCGCAGCATCTTGCGGAAGCGGCTGTTGCGGACGTTGAACGGCTTGCCGCCCCTGACGCGAGTAAACTCGCAGGCCTTCAGGATGTTCGAGTCGTCCTCATCCTTGCCGACCACCCCGCCAACGCCCTTCATCGCGGAATCCACCGCCAGCGCACAGCACTTCTGTATGAGATCCAGATCCTTCTTGCACGGCGCCGCCGAGCGGGCGAAATACCCGCTCTTGAACACCTGCGTCTTCTCCGCGCCGAGCATCTCGCCAAAGCGCTTCGCGAAGTACTGCCCTACGTTCACCTTGTCGAGGCGCGGATGCCCGAACGCATCGACCGGGACCTCCTCGCCGCGCTTCTGCATCTCCTTAATGATATCCTTCACGCAGGCGCCTTCCGAAACGAAGATGTTCACGTGGCCAAGCTTGTCCATGACGGACTTGAGGCGCCGGCCCTCGGCCTCGAAATCGATCTTCGATTCCGGGACGTACACGGCATTGACGTCCAGACTTTCCTTGGACCACCCGAACGACGGGACGAGATTTGCCTTCCTGGACTTGAACATGCGACGGTAGTAGATGGCCGTGAACGCCGTGAGCCATCCGCAGTTGCGCCCCATGACCTCGTGGATGATGAGCGACCTCGGCGAGGCGCTGTCCTCCTTCACTACGTTCCAGAAGTATTTCGCCCCCTCTTCTGCGGCAGTGTATGCGCCAAGGGACTGCTTGATCGGATAGACGTCGTTGTCCACCGTCTTCGGAAGGCCAACCACGGTGAGGTTGTATCCGTTCTTCGCGAGATAGGCCGCAAGGTCGGCCGCCGTGGTGTTCGTATCGTCTCCGCCAATCGTGTGCAGGACGTCAACCCCATCCTTTACGAGCTGGTCTGCCGCGACCTTCAGGGGATCCTCCCCTTCCTTGACAAGGCCGCGCTTGACGCAATCCTTGACGTTCGTGAGCTTAACGCGGCTGTTGCCGATCGGGCTCCCGCCATGCTTCGTGAGCTTAAGGGCGTTTTTGCGCACCTCATCCGTGACCTTGATCGAATTCCCCCTGAGGAGGCCCATGTATCCATCGAGATATCCAATCATCTCCACTTCGGGGGCCTTCTTGGTGTATTCGTCGATCAGGAATCCTATCGAGCTGGAAAGGCATGGGGCCAAACCGCCTGCGGTCAAGAACGCAACCTTCTTTACTGTCTTCTCCATTTTCACTTTAGTCCTTTCATCACATTGACAATCTCTATCGCGGCCTGCATCGCGGAAAACCCCTTGTTTCCCTGCTTTGTGCCGCAGCGCTCGATGGCCTGCTCAAGGTTCTCCGCGCTCACCACGCCATCCGCCACCGGGACACCCGTCTCAAGGGCAATCTCGGTGAACGCCCGCGCCGTGGTCTCGTTTATGAGGGACGCATGCGGCGTAGCCCCCTGCACGACAGCCCCAAGGGCCACTATCGCATCGCATCCGCCCGTCGCGGCAACCTTCTTGGCCGCTATCGGCAATTCATAGGCGCCAGGCACACGCACAAGCGTAAGATCGCCCTCGTCTCCGCCATGTCGGACAAAGGCATCGACAGCCCCCTTCACAAGCTGCTCCACCAAAAAGGAATTAAAGCGGCTCGCGACAAGCGCGACCCGCAACCCCTTTGCATCCAGATTCCCGCTGACTTCCTTCACTGCATACTCTCCTTGCATTCTCCAAACGAAAAAAGTTGAGGAATTATATCATATTAAGCCCTTTGGTGTCAAAAAACGGCAACCCAGCCCATTTTGGCCCCTTGGCCCGGCATCTGCACCCGAGGCCAGCCGCCATGGCCCGCTTTGTGCTATAATCCCCCCATGAGAAGTTATCTTGAGCGGTTGGCATGGGGAACCGACGCCAGCTTCTATCGTTTCATCCCCGAAGAGGTGCTGATGCCGGAAACGGAAGCCGAAGTCGCGGACATCTTCGCCAGGGCGCACCGCGAAGGCAAGAGCGTCACCTGCCGGGCCGCCGGCACCTCGCTTTCCGGTCAGGCCACCGGCGATTCGCTCCTCATGGTGTGCGGAAAGAAGTGGGAGAAGTGCGAGGCGCTTGACGACGGCAGGCGGATCCGGCTCCAGCCGGGCGTGGTGGGAGGCCGCGTGAACTCCGTACTCAAGCCCTATGGGCGCCGCTTCACGCCAGACCCCGCATCGTTGGGCAGCGCCATGGTGGGCGGCATCGTCGCGAACAACGCATCCGGGATGTGCTGCGGGACCCACGCCAACAGCTACCGCATGCTTGAGTCCGTGCGGCTCGTGCTTGCCGACGGCACAATCCTCGATACCGGCGACCCCTCCTCGCGTGCCGCGTTCGCCGCCTCTCACCCCGGCTTCCTCGACCGGCTCGCCGAATTGCGCGACCGCACTCGCGCCGACGCGAAACTCGTGGAGCGCATCCGCCGCAAGTATTCGATCAAGAACGTCACCGGCCTCACCATTTTGCCGTTCGTGGAGTACGACGATCCCTTCGACATCCTCGCGCACCTGATCGTCGGCAGCGAGGGTACGCTCGCGTTCCTTTCCGAAATCACGGTGCGGACCGGCCCCCTGCCGGAGGTGGAGGAATCCGCGCTGCTGCTCTTCCACACCACGAAATCCGCCTGCGAGGCAGTCTCGGCGATGAAGCCCACCGGTGCGCTCTCCGCCGCAGAATTCTTCGACCGCAAGGCGATGCGCGCGGTCGAGAAGGACTTTCCGGAGCTATTGGGCCTGCCGGAGGATGCCGGAGCCGTACTCGTCAAGACCGAATCCTCCAGCGATGCCGAGGCCGCAAAAAAACGCGCGGACATTGCCGCAGTCCTTTCAGGATTCAAGCTTGCCACCCCCGCCGAATTCACCGCCGACCCCGCGCTCACGGGCAAGTGGTGGGCCATGCGCAGCGGCATCTTCCCCGCCGTGGGCGGCACCCGCGAGATCGGCGCCACCTGCCTCATCGAGGATGTGGCCGTGCCGGTTCCACGTCTCGCCGAACTTACGCTTGAGCTTCAGTCGCTTTTCCGCGAACACGGATATCACGACGCCGTCATCTACGGCCACGCGCTCGAGGGCAATTGGCATTTCATCTTCAACCAGCGCTTCGACACCCCGGAGGTCGTCGCCCAGTACGATCGCATGATGCGCGCCGTGGTGGAGCTTGTGGCCGGCAAGTATGGGGGTTCGCTGAAGGCCGAACACGGCACCGGGCGCAACATGGCGCCGTTCGTCAGGCGCGAATGGGGCGATGCCGCATACCGGCTGATGCGCGACGTGAAAGACCTCTTCGACCCAAAGGGGATTCTCAACCCCGGGGTGATCTTCAACGAAGACCCCGCATCGTACGTGCGGCATCTCAAGCCGCTGCCCCGGGTGCACGAGATCGTGGACCGGTGCATCGAGTGCGGATTCTGCGAGGTGAACTGCGTGGCGTGCGGCTTTTCGCTCTCATCGCGCCAGCGAATCGTCGTGCAGCGCGAGATTGCGAGGCTGGATGCGCGGGGAGACCGCAAATCGATGCGCCTTGCGGCGGAGCTCGGGCGGGACTTCCGCAAGCCCGGCAGGGATCTCTGCGCGGGCGACGGATTGTGCTCGATGGGCTGCCCCCTGAAGATCAACACGGGAGACTTCATCCATGCGATCCGCGAGCGCGAGATGCCGTCCGTCGCCAGACGCTTCGGCGAGTTCGCGGCTCGCCGGCTTCCGCTCGCGGCGGATGGCGTCGGCGCACTCGTCGATCTCGCCGCGCTCGGGCAGGCCGTGCTCGGCAACCGGCTCATGTACGCCGTCTGCCGCGCACTGCATCGCGGCTCATGTGGACTGATCCCGCTTTGGACGCCCGCCATGCCGCACAGAGTGCGCAGGATTCCGAACCCGGCGCATGGCACAGGCCGCGACAAGGTCGTGTACTTCCCTTCATGCATCAACCAGCGCATGGGACTCGCAAAGGGAGACCCGGCCGACAGTCCGCTCGTCAACGAAACGACGGAGCTGCTGGAGAAAGCCGGCTACGAGGTCGTGTTCCCCGCGAACATGTCCAGCCTCTGCTGCGGCACCATCTGGGAATCGAAGGGCATGCCGGATGTGGCAGACCGCAAGGCCGCCGAACTTGGGGATGCCCTTAGGGCCGCGTCAGAGAATGGGCGCTGGCCAGTCCTGTGCGACCAGAGCCCGTGCCTGTACCGGATGCGGCACACGATCAGGGGGCTGGATCTCTACGAGCCGTTCGAGTTCATCGCGAAGTTCGTCCTCGGCCGCCTTGACATCACGCCGCTCGACACCTGCGTGGCGGTGCACCCCACCTGCTCGATGCGCAAGATGGGACTCGTCCCCACGATCCTCAAGGTGGCCAAGGCCTGCGCCCGCGAGGTGGCGCTCCCCGAGGAAGTGGGGTGCTGCGCATTTGCCGGAGACAAGGGCTTTACCGACCCGAAACTGAACGAATGGGCCCTGCGGAAGCTGCGCGGACGCATCGCCGAAACCGGCGCCACGGTCGGCTACTCCAACTCCCGCACCTGCGAGATAGGGTTGACTCTTCACTCCGGGATACCTTACATGGGAATCGCGCATCTTGTGAACAAGGCATCGAGGCCACGCGAAGGCGGCGAATAGATCTCCGCCGTCGCCAGGCCTTACTTGTCGTCAAGCGCCGCGACGCCGGGAAGCACCTTGCCCTCGAGGAACTCAAGGGACGCGCCGCCGCCGGTGGAGATGTGCGTCATCTCAGCGGCCTTGCCGCTCTTCTTCACCGCGCTTACGGAATCGCCGCCGCCAATGATCGAAACGCCTCCGTTGGCCTTCACCGTTGCGACCGCATCGCACACGCCAAAGGTACCCTTGGCGAGCGGAGCGAACTCGAAGCAGCCCATCGGGCCGTTCCATACGACAGTCTTGGCCTTCTTGATCGCCTCGGAAAAGAGCTCGACGGACTTCGGCCCGATGTCCAGCCCCATCCAGCCATCAGGAATGTCTCCGTCGCAGACCTCTATCTGGATGTCGGAAGCATCCTTCTCCGCCGGGAACTTGTCGGCGATTACGTTGTCCACCGGGAGCAGGAGGGTGACGCCCTTTGACTTTGCGGCCTCAAGCATCTCCTTCGCGTAGGGAATCTGGTCATCCTCGCAAAGCGAGTTGCCGATCTTCATCCCCTGGGCCTTCTTGAACGTGTAGGCCATGCCGCCTCCGACGATCAGCGTATCGACCTTGTTGAGGAGGTTCTTGATGACCTTCAGCTTGTCGGAGACCTTGGCCCCGCCAAGGATCGCCACAAAGGGGCGAACAGGATTCTCGACGGCCTCTCCGAGGAACTTGAGCTCCTTCTCCAGGAGGAAGCCGGAAACCGCCGGGCGCAGATAGTCGGCGACAACCGCAGTGGAGGCGTGCGCACGGTGCGCGGTGCCGAATGCGTCGTTGCAGTAGATGTCGCCGTAGGAGGCGAGCTTCTTGGCCATCTCGGCGCGCTTCGCCTTCAGCTCGGCCTTCTTCGCCTGATACTCCTCCTCGGTGAGGTGGATGCCCTTCTTGTCGTCATCCTTCTTCACCTTGCCGTCCTCGGCCTTGTAGAACCGGGTGTTTTCAAGGAGTGCGACATCGCCAGGCTTGAGTGCCGCGACAACGTCATCCGCCGCCATGCAGTCCGGCGCGAACGCGACCGGCTTGCCAAGACACTTGGAAAGATGCTCCGCAACGGGCTTGAGCGAGAACTCCGCCTCGTATCCCTTGCCCTTCGGGCGCCCAAGATGGCTCATCAGCACCAGCGAAGCGCCCTGCTCCAGCACGTACTTGATTGACGGCAGGGCGGCCTGCACACGCGTGTCATCCGTGATCTTCCCGGAACCATCCTTCGCCATCGGCACGTTGAAGTCAACGCGCATGAGCACACGCTTGCCCTTGAGATCCACGTCCCTCAGTGTCTTCTTAGCCATTGTCGCCTCCTGACGTTACTTTGCCGCCATCTTGTTCATCTTGAGCTGTGCGCGCGACTTGCGCCTGTTGGCAGCATTCTTCGCGATCACGCCCTTTTTGACAGCCTTGTCGAGTCCGCTGACGAACTCCTTGAACTTCTTCTCTGCTTCTTCCTTCTTGCCGGCATCCGCCGCCTTGAAGAGCTTCTTGTGATCGTCATGAAGCTGCGTCTTGACGGACGAGTTGCGCTTGTTCGCCTTGGCGTTCTGACGGTCGCGTTTGCGGGCGGCACGGCCGCCTTTGATATTGGCCATTTTACATTTCTCCTGATTTCTAAAAGAAAACAAGTGTGAATTTTATCAAATTCTCCTATTGACTTCAAGGGGCGAATTTCGTACAATACGCATCACTTTTTTGCAAAGGCCAGGTTAGCACAGCTGGTAGTGCGGCTCATTCGTAATGAGCAGGTCGGCGGTTCGAATCCGTTACCTGGCTCCACCTCTTGCAGAACCCTCTTCCACAAGTATCGCGCCGTGGTTTCATGCGTACGCCGCAAGGTCAGAAGCGCGGCATCTTTGCGAGGGAATCCTCAAGTCCGCCGGGCCGGTTCCGCAGGAGCCATATCCGGCGATGCTCCTCCCTGATCGCGCCCAGACGGCGGCTGTCGCGCCTGTGGCAGGCCGCATCTATCAGGTTCGCCATGTACACTATCTCCTCGGCCCACATGGCCCCCGTCCCGTAGATCGTTGGCGACGCGAATGCCGCCGCCGCATGACGGCAGCCTTCCGCCACGGCCGATATCTCGGCAAGCACCGGATCAGTGAGGTTCGGATGCCTCGAATAGCCCCGGTCGCCGGCGAGTATCCTGTACAGCTCGCTCGCGTTCGCCCGCAAGGCGCCGCCACGCAGATACAGCGTTCCGAGTCGGAGCAGGGTGCCGCCGAGCGGTACGCCCATGACCGTATCGAGGGCCTCCTCCAGATCCATCTTGTTCGCCTTCGCGCCATATTCGGCGAACCATCCTCCAAGGACGATCCCCGGCAGCGAGGCCGCAAGCGGCTGCCAATGCCCGCCATCGCCCCAGTCCGTGACGAGGAAGCCCTTTGCCCCGTTCATCCGCCCTGCGGCCTCGGCCGCAGCCAAGTTCTCCCTCATGTTCTCAACCCGTCCCGCGAGCGAATTCCAGGAACTGGTTCCCGGGCATACATAGAAGTCAAGGCCGGCCTGGCGGAATCTCGCGGCCTCGTCCGCAAACGGATGGTTCCCCTCGTATCCCCAATCCAGGGCGATCGCGTCCTTTGGAAGCCGCCCTACGAATTCCGGGTGCTTCAGCACAATGTCGCCCCAGAACATCGGGCGGCGGCCATGCGCCCTCGCCAGGTCAAAGACCTTCAGCAGAAATCCGAGATACGCCTCCGGATCGCCTATCTCGAACGTCTCGTCGCAACCGACGTTGAACAGCTTCGAGCCGAAGCAGGGAAGCAGCTCGTCGTACAGCCCGGACAGGAACTCCAGCGACTCCGGCAACGCGGGATTGAGGGTAGTGGGATCCTTCTTCACGGTTCCCCACGGGGTGATCGCCCCGCCCTTCGGCATTGCGGCAAGATGGTTGTACTCTGGAAGGCGGAGCCAGCGCTCGAGGTGTCCGAACGAGTTCTGGTTCGGCACAAGCTCTATGTCGTTCATCCTGCAGTAGCAGTCGAGCTCGCGGACCTCCGCCGGAGTAAGCGGCGACGCGTCCCTCCATACGGCCTCATGCCCGGAATAGCGGAACGAATGCTCCATGTACAGCTGGAGCTGATTGTAGTTGCACACCTTCAGCAGATCGACGATCTGCCTGAGCGTGGACATGGTCGGCACCTTGTCCCGGCTCACGTCGAGCATGTATCCGCGCGCCTCAAACATTACAGGTATCTCTTCCGGCTCTGCCCGGATACCCCGGCATACAATTCGACAAGCGACTGCGCCGGACTCATCATGAGCTTTTGCATCAGCACTTCCTCCACCTGGAAGAAGCCCACGTCCGCCGCCATCTCCACATCGATCCGCATCGGCTTTTCCTCGCCGGGAAGTATCCTGACGTGAAGGATGGCGTTGGCCGAATACTTGTGTATGTCGCCTACGTGCGGCCTGTCGGAACGCGCCATCGAAATGCGAGCCCGGCCCTTCGTCATGTCGCAGCCGTCGCCGATGAGGATCAGCCCCGCTTCAAGCGAGTGTATCCGCGTCGTCCCCATGTGGCCGAGGATGCCCTCCAGCGCCATCGAGCGAATGATCACGCGACGCTTCACATCATCGGGAAGAAGGGTCTGCAAATGCCTTTCGACAACCGGCAAGGCAAGCATGACAGAAACGCGCTCATGGTCCTGTCTGCCGACGGTCATTCCGAGATCATGCAGAAAGCCGGCCAGCAGAACGGCCGCGAGGCTATCCTCGAATGAGCCCGCCCCGTCCTCCTCAAGCGACGTCCTTACGCCAGCCTCATGCAGAATGGACAGCGCCTTGATCGCATTGTAGGCGACCTGGCGCATATGCACTGGACCGTGGTCGTTGAAGCCGAGGCGGCGAATCGAGACGACGTTCGCGTAGTCCTGTATATGCTGTACCTCCTCGTCCGAAAAGAGAAGCCTTGCAAGCGCTTCCGGGAACGGATGCCCGTCAAGCCGGCGCAATATCTTCTCCTCAAGTATCGTTTCTTTGACTGACTTCATATTCAACCCATTCCGCCTTGGCGACAGTTGCCGCATGCTCCAAGCGGGTTTTCCGCCGCCTCAACCATTCGCGGGAAATCGTATCCGAAGTCCCTCACGTTGCCGCACGGGACCTGCACGAACCCGCAAGGCTGGAGCGTGCCCGTGTGAGACAAGAACGCAAATCCCCTGCCGCCTATGCACGTTCCCGCCTGCGGACAGCACGTTAGCTTTACGCGCCTTCCCCTGGACCATTCGATTGCCGACTTGACCTCCGAATCGTCCGGCACGAGGGCGTCAATGCCGCGACCGCGACCGGTAGGGACGAGGAAGAACAGGTCGAGCCTTGTCGCACCTTCCGACATCGCCTTCCCGTACACGGCATCGAGTGTATCGAGAGTCCCCTTCCTCACCACCGTGTTCACCTGGAACGGCATCCCTGCGCCCCTCGCGACGGACATGGCCCCGAGCACGCCGTCCCACGCTCCGTCAATCCCGCGAAAGGCATCGTGCGCAGCCCTGTCCGGCCCGTCCAGCGAAAACGAACACGCCGTCACACCGGCGTCTTTCAACTCCAAGAGACGATCTTCGGTAACGAGCATGCCGCATGGGGCAAGCACGCTCCTTATGCCCAGCGAGGTGGCATGGCGGATCAGTCCGGGGAGGTCTTCGCGCGTCATCGGCTCGCCGCCGGTCCATATGACCATTGGACGCATGGCGGCAAGGGAATCGAGTACGCGCATGCATTCCGCCGTAGACAGCTCGCCACTGTATGCGCCATCGGTTGCGGAAGCGCGGCAGTGCCGACATCTCATCGGGCACCGCCGCGTCACTTCCCATGCCAACACGCGTGGACTGGCGAAGTTCGTCCGGACATCCATCAATAGTTGTCGGCCTCAAGCTGGAAGTAAGCCCGCTTGTGGAAACACACCGGACATACATCCGGGGCCTTGTCGCCCTCGATGATCGCGCCGCAATTGCGGCACTGCCAACGCCGTGGCCCGATGCGCTCCCATACCTCGCCGCTTTCGACGTTCGCAAGGAGCTTGCGGTAGCGTTCCTCGTGGTGCTTCTCCACCCCGGCCACGCCCTCGAACTGCCTTGCGATATCCTCGAAGCCCTCGGCCCGCGCCTCCTCCGCGAACTTGCGGTACATCTCCGTCCATTCCTCATGCTCGCCGGCCGCGGCGGCCAGCAAATTCTTTGCCGTATCGCCTATGCCGCCAAGATGCTTGAACCAGAGTTTCGCGTGCTCCTTTTCGTTAAGGGCCGTCTCCTGGAATATCGCGGCGATCTGCTCATATCCCTCCTTCTTTGCTGCGGAGGCGAAATAGTCGTACTTGTTACGGGCCTGCGACTCGCCTGCGAACGCAAATGCGAGGTTACGCTCCGTCTTCGATCCTTTGAGTTCCATGTGGATTTGCTCCTTTCTATCTACGGCACTATGCCTCTTCCTCGAACTGGTCCTTGCCCACGCCGCAGACCGGACACACCCAATCGTCCGGCAGTTCGGCAAACGGAACATTGTTGTTCTCCGCCGGATCGTAGACATACCCGCAAACCTTGCAAACATACCTCTTCATATGGAATCCTCCTGTATTAGTTAAACGTTGACACTGATCAACTACTCATGTGTAAGATAGCAATTGAGGGCCATAAGGTCAAGCATATTCACAGGAACGCGGCCTTCGTCGCGTTCCCGCCAAGGACGGGATTCCTGCCACTCGCGAACGCCGGCCTGGGCCTACCTGGGCTTCGCGAAAAACCTGTTGCGGGTACAGAGCGCAAGGACGGCCCCGACGCAAAAGAGCGCAAGGGATATGGTCTGCGAAATCGAGAACGGCCCCACGGCCGCACGCGGATCCCCCCTCAAGTATTCCATCGAGAATCGTATCACCGCGTAGCCGACAAGGTAAAGGGCGACAGTTCCGCCACGGAAGCGCCGGTAGAACATGAACAGGACGGCAAAAAGAGCCGCGTTCGCCGCCGCCTCGAACAGTTGCGTCGGAAGGACCGGCAGACTCTGCTGCGCAGCCGAGGATATCTGGCCGAGATTGAGCTGTTCATGCCATGCGGGCGACCCTCGCGGAAATGAGACTGCAAATGCCGATGCGGACTGCTTCCCGTAGCAGCAGCCGTAGAAGAAGCACCCTATGCGCCCGAATGCGTGGCCCATCGGAATCACCACGCACAGCAAGTCGCCCACGGCCAAGGGATTCTCCCTCTTGAATGCGCACCAGCACCCGAACACAATCGTCGCGAGTATCAGCCCGCCATAGAACATCAGCCCTCCCTGGTCTATGCGTATGACATCCATCGGATGCGCCGCGAACTCCGTCTGCCAATGCTCTATCACGTAGGCGATGCGGCTGCCGACCACGCCGGAGACCATCAGCGCCACCAGAAGGTTCCCAAGCGGCTCAAATGGACGCCCGGCTCGGCGGCACAGATGCACAAGCACCTGCCACGCCGCGAAGAATCCGAGCGCCATGCAGCACCCGTATGTCTTCACGTGCAGGAATCCGATGGAAAACAGGTCGGGATGCATGGGTCATCCGCGTATGAGGGCCAGCATGGCGTCGCGCCGCTCTTCCATCAGAGGATGCGTCTTGGCCTCGAGGTTGAGGCGCACGAGCGGCTCCGTATTTGACATGCGCACGTTGAACCACCAGCCTTCGCCGTCCCAGCGATCCACGGAGACGCCGTCAAGCTCGAAGAAATCCGGGAACTGCCGCCGGATCTTCTCCAGGACCGCCGCCGCATCCGCGACCTTGGAGTTGATCTCGCCGGACTGCGAATACTTCCGCAACGGCGCTACCAGCTCGGAAAGCGGCTTGCCGCTCCTGGATACGATATTCGCGAGCGCAAACGTGGCCATGGAGGACGATTCCGCCGTGAAGTTCGCCTTGAAGTAGTAGTGGCCCGAAAGCTCCCCCGCGAATACCGCATCGTTCTCGCGCATCTGCGCCTTAATGAACGAGTGCCCCACACGGCTCATCATCGGCTTGCCGCCAGCCGCCAGGATCGCCTCCTGGCACACCTTCGAGGAACGGAGGTCGTAGAAGCACACGGCGCCCGGATTCGCGGCTATCATGTCCTGGGCGATCAGCGCGGTAGTGAAGTCCATCGGGATCACATCGCCCTTCTCGTCCACGAAACCGGCGCGGTCCGCATCCCCATCGAACGCGACGCCGAAGGCATATTTGCCGGGGTTCGCCCTTATCATGGACTGAAGGTCCCTGAGCGTCTCCACGTGAAGCGGATTCGCGTCATGGTTCGGGAAATCGCCGTTGTATTCGCCATAGAGGGCGTCATACGTCATGTCGCTGCCCGCGAACGCAACGGACTCCGCAATGCCCATCCCGTTCGCGAAGTCCATCGCCAGGTGCAAGGGCTTCGCAAGGTGCGCGAACCTGCGCACGTGCTCGCCATACGCCTTTGAGACATCGACCTTCTCGATGACGCCCTTGACGGCGGCATCCTCTCCAAGATCGCCGGACATCGCCATCTTCTCGATATCCTTGATCCCGGTGGCCCCGGAAATCGGCACGGCATTGGCGCGGCACAGCTTGCACCCGTTCCACTCCTTCGTGTTGTGCGAGGCCGTGATCATCACAGACCCGTCCGGCTTGAGCGTTCCATTCGCGAAGTAGCTCATCGGCGTGGAGGCGAGGCCAACGTCGATCACGTCCACGCCAACATCGTTGAGTCCCTTCGCGAACGCCTCGAAAAGCGAGTCGGACGACTTTCGGCAGTCCCTTGCGACAACGATCTTCTTCGGGGAACCGAGGAAGCGGGCGTATGCCCGCGCAATCTTGTAGAACACATCCTCCGTAAGGTCGTCGCCATATATGCCACGGATGTCATATGCCTTGAAAATGCCCATGTGATCTTTCCTGCCTTCCTTGCCCGTTACTGCCTTTGCCGCAAGTTACTTCGCGAAACCGCTGTAAAGCATCTCAAGATGCCGCCCGATGTGCTTTTCGAGCCTCTGGGCATATTCCTCGTCGTGTTCGCGCCACAGCCTGAACAGCCTGTCGCGGAAGCGGAACGTGCCATCCGCGTTCTTCACGGTCAGGATCAGCCCGTAGGTGATGTGTATCAGCTGCCGCGCATCGTTCTGCTCGAAAAGGCCCTCAAGCTCGTCATCCCGGAGCGAATCGAGCGGCGGTATCTTCGAGAGATCCGTCGTGACGTGGTAGTACTTCCTGGCCTCCGCAAAGGCGGTGTCAAGGGCGTACGAATGTATCTCCCTGTAGAGCGAAGGTGCGCACATCGCGACCACCCGCATCGCCTCCAGCCAGTTCGTGCCTGCCGTCTTGAGATGGAAGTTGCCCCTCGTGAGCCGCCCTATTATCGGGAAAGTCGAGAACTTGTCCGACCCGGAGTGTATCGAGAGCTTGTACCCGAACCTGCGGGCGATGGCCGCGTGCACCGCCATCTCCCTCTCGAACTGGGCGAGGTCTCCGATGTAGTCGATGCCCTTCTGGAACTCGCCGCAGAACCGGGGCGCGACAGTGGCGATCTTCACGCCACGGCGCGTAAGCTCGTTTGCCACGAAGTAGTGCTGCACCGGCGTGGTGGGCGTCATCGTCTCGTCGATGGACACCTCGAAATCTACCGGACGCCCCTCCACGTGCTTCCTGTATATCGCGACGGCGTGGTCTATCGCCTTGCAGTATATGAGGCACGTGCGCTTGAACTCGTCGGCGCCGAACGTCACGTCCTGCCCCTCCACGGAGAACGTCTTGCCGAGGTAGATCGACTCAAGCCCGGCATCGGCGCGGTATTCCGCGGCGACCTGCCCGTCGGTCATGGAAAGCACATCGTTGCGTATGTGCTCCGAGCAGTCGAGCGTGAGCATCGTGTACCCTTCGCCGAGGGCATACTCCACTTCCGCATCGGTCTTCAGGTGATCGCCGTCCGCGCCATAGCCGCGCTGGAAGTCTTCACGGAACACGGCCCTCGTCGCGCAGTCGAGCACATCGCCGAACGTGCGGTTTGTGAGGGTGAGCTCGCGGATCGACTGTTGGGCGAGGACGGGGACCGCGTCGTACTTCTCGAACACGCGGAGGTGCCCGGGGGTGGCGATGCCGAGCCTGTCGCCCACGCCGACAGTGCGGACGTTCGTCAGAACCGGCTTCGGCGCGCAGAACGGGAACAGCTTGCGGAGGAGCGCTGTATTGGCATGGTCGAGCGGGAAGTAGCCTTCGCCCGCCGGACATGTCCCCGAAAAACCGGGGTTGGGGCCTGCGACCTTGAGGAAATCGGCGTCTTCGCCGCGAACCATCGATACGGTGGAGTCTCCGTACCTGTGGGCAGAACGTGGGTACTCGAACATAATAGGCCTTTCTTGCGTAGTTGGGTTACAGACTCTAAGGTCCTCTTGACGGGGCGGTATTTTATAATATGCCGCCCCGTGCGTCAAATGTCTCGATTCTTTCCGCAATTTCATTCGTGGAAATCGCCGTCCTCCAGTATCGGTCCAGGCTCGCGCGATGCAAGGTCGCGGATCGCGGCGCATATCTTTGCAATGGTCGCCGAATCCGAGACAAGCGGCGGCATCGTGTATATGAAATTGCAGAATGGCCTGAGCCACACCCCGTGCGAATCTATCACCCGCTCGATGTCGTCGCGGGCCGGCATGGCTTCCACCTCGACGATGCCGACGGCCCCCTTGACGCGCACGTCCCGCACGTTCGGCATTGCGCGGCATGGCGAGAGCCCTTCGCGAAGTTCGCGTTCGATCCGCACCACCTTGGCGGCGTAGTCGCCCTCCCTGAACAGCCTCAGGGAGGCGATGCCTGCGGCGCAGGCAAGCGGATTGGCCATGTACGTCGGGCCGTGCATGAACGCGGATTGGGCGCCTGACGATATCGTTTCGCCGACCTCGGACGACGCGATCGTCGCCGCAAGCGTGATGTGTCCGCCCGTCAGCGCCTTCCCCACGCACATGATGTCGGGGATGACGCCGGCCCATTCCCCTGCCCAGAGCGGGCCGGTGCGGTGGAATCCGGCGGCGATCTCGTCGAATATGAGCAGAAGCCCCTTTTCCGTGCAGAATGCGCGGAGCTTGCGCAGATACTCCGGATCGTAGAAGCGCATGGCGTTCGCCGCCTGGAAGACCGGCTCGCATATCACCGCCGCTATCTCGTCCGAATGCCGCTCCACCATCTCAACCACCGTGTCGAATGAAAGCGGCGAAGCGAAATAGTGCTTCGGCATTATCTGCCGAAAAAGCGAGTGCATGCCGTCCGGATCGCTGAGCGCCATTGCGCAGCAGGTGTCTCCGTGGTAGCCACCCTTCAGGGCAAGCAATTTCCCCTTCGCCGGGAAGCCACGCGCGTTCTGGTACTGCACCGCCATCTTGGCGGCGACCTCCACCGCTATCGATCCGGAATCGGCGAAGAACACGCGGTCCAGTCCGGGCGGCGCAATCTCCACGAGAGCCTGCGCAAGCTCGATCGCGGGTTCGTGCGCAAGGCCTCCGAACATCACGTGCGGAAGCCTCTCGACCTGACGGCGGATCGCCTCCACGATTGCGGGATGCCGGTGACCGTGCGCGACGCACCACCAGCTCGACACCGCATCCGTGAGGGTTCGCCCGTCTTCAAGCTCAAGTTCGGTGCCGCTCGCGGACTTCACGAGGCGCACGGGCGGCGGATTGGCGAGCGATGCGTACGGATGCCAGATGTGCCGCCGGTCAAATTCAAGGGCCTGCATTCTTCACTCTCCACCAAACAATGCGCCGAAGTCAGGCGCAGGGGCGACGGAAACGTCCGGGAGGACGATTACCGGGCACCTCTCATTGCGCCCGTCAAGATACCGCGACACGGCCTTCATGGCGTCGTCGAACAGGAGGCTGTCCGGCCTGGGATACGCGTTCATCACGACCCCGGCGAGCGGGATGCCGCGGGATGCGGCCGCCTCGAGCGACAGCAGGATGTGGTTTATCGCGCCAAGCCTTCCGCTTGCCACAAGCACGAGCGGCCATCCCTGCCTGGCGGCGAAGTCGACCGCAAGAAGATCCTCCGTAAGAGGGACGCAAAGGCCGCCGGCCCCTTCCACTATCACGATGTCATGCGTTGCGGCGCACTTGCGCACGGATTCCGCGATCTTGCCGACATCGACGGTGCGTCCCTCCAGGCTCGCCGACAGCAGCGGCGATGACGGGAACTTGAATATCTGCGGCGCGGTGATCCCCGCATCGTCTTCCGGGAATCTCCCCGCTCCGGCCATCTCGCGGTGAAGATCAAGATCCTCCGAGAAGCCGTCGCATCCCGTCTGCACCATCTTCACGGAAATCCAGTCGCGGCCCGACTTCTGCAATGCGCGGCACATCGCACCGACCGCAACCGTCTTTCCTATGCCGGTGTCTATCCCAGATACGAAATATACCTTCCCCATTCCTGCACCCTGTTGCCTGCCAACCACCCTCTACCAACTACCAACTATCAACTACCAACTACCAACTATCAACTAACCAACTTCAAAATCGCCGAGTACGGGTCTTCGCTCTGGCACACGGCCCTCACCACGGCGTAGTTGCGAGCGCCGGCGGCAATCACGTCCGGAAGCCGCGAGGCGTCAATGCCCCCGA
>SAMEA104315424__coassemble_687_pt1 | contig 21428 bp, 18 predicted proteins | sample SAMEA104315424__metabat2_low_PE_034 | metagenome-assembled genome bin SAMEA104315424 (sample SAMEA104315424) | gut metagenome | biome: Monkey gut; feature: monkey-associated habitat; material: faeces | place: China | collected 2013 | reverse complement strand
GTCGGCGGAAGCGTGATGGAGACGTATGGGCACGATGCGCTCGGACGCAGGGTCCGCACGGTCAACGCGCTGGGCATCGAGACGCGCGCGGCCTACGACGCCGACGGCAACCTCACCGCGTTCGGCCCGTGGGCCTACGCCTACGATGCTCTTGCGCCACGTCACGCGCAACGGCGACACGTTCGGCTACAACGTACGCGGCGAGGTAGTCCCCGCGACTGTCGGCGAAGTAGATATCGGCATTCACCCGTTTCGCCTCAAGATGTGGTACAATAGGCGACATTTAAATGTATATGCTTGAAAGTCTTGATATGAAAGAATCACACCGTCACGTATTCACCTCCGAGTCCGTATCAGAAGGGCATCCGGACAAGGTGGCAGACCGGATCTCGGATGCGATCCTTGACGCCTGCCTTGCGAAGGACCGCAATGCGCGTGTGGCCTGCGAAACGATGGTCGCGCCGAATCTGGTGATGAATGCGGGAGAAATTACCTGCCATGGATTTGAGGATGTCAATACGGGGGCAATAGCCCGCGAGGTCGTCGAAAAGATAGGATATGACCGCGAGTCGGAAGGCTTTGCGTGGAATACGTTCATCTACATGAGCGCGCTGCACGGGCAGAGCCCTGACATCGCGCAGGGAGTCAACCGCAGCAAGCGGATGAAGCAGGGCGCGGGCGACCAGGGGATGATGTTCGGCTATGCGTCCAACGAGACGAAGGAGCTGATGCCGGCGCCCATCATGTGGTCGCACGCCATGCTCGCGCATTTCGCGAAGATGCGGAAGAAGGGGACGATGCCGTTCCTGCGTCCGGACTCCAAGGGGCAGATATCTGTCGTATACGAGAACGGGAAGCCCGTGGCCATCGATACCGTAGTGCTGTCCCACCAGACTACCGAAGAGGGGGCCTGCGCGAAGTGCTACAAGGCGATGGAGGAGGCGGCACGCGACTTCCTCGCGAAGACGAGGCTGCTCACGAACCGCACGAAGTTCCTGATAAACCCGACTGGCAAGTTCGTGGTTGGCGGGCCTTGCGGCGACTCCGGCCTCACGGGCCGCAAGATCATCGTCGATACGTATGGCGGGATGGCGGCGCATGGCGGCGGCGCGTTCTCCGGGAAGGATCCGTCCAAGGTCGACAGGAGCGCCGCCTACTATGCGCGGTATGCGGCGAAGAACATCGTTGCCGCAGGCCTGGCGGACCGGTGCCAGATCCAGGTGGCGTACGCGATAGGCGTAGACAGACCGGTCTCCATCTGCGTGAAGACGTTTGGCAGTGCGCATGGCGTCACTAACGGGCAGTTGGAGAAGATGCTGCTATCCGGAAAGGTCTTTGATTTCCGCCCGTATGCGCTTACGGAGGATCTTGGCCTCACCGCGCCGAAGGGCTGGAAGTACGAGGATACCGCGGCCTACGGGCATTTCGGGCGCAGCGCATTCCCGTGGGAGCGCACCGACAGGGTCGATGCGATCAAAGCGGCGCTCAGGCGGTTCTGACCGGGGGCAGCGGGCATGCCGTATTTCACGGAAACGCAGGACGGGACGGTGCTGAACGTCAAGGCCCAGCCGCGATCGTCGAAGGCAGGCGTCGACGGCCTGATCGGCGATGCCGTAAAGGTGCGGGTGAAATGCGCCCCTGTGGACGGCAAGGCGAACCGCGAAATCATAGAGACCCTTGCCGGTGCGTTTGGCCTTCCGAAGAGCCGGGTGGTGTTCAAGAGCGGCGAGACCTCCAGGCAGAAGCGCATCCTTCTCGTGGGCGTCGGCGCGGATCTGGTGCGGGAAACGATAGGCGCGTGATATCCGAATTCGACAGCTTCTTCATGGGGATGGCGCTTCGCGAGGCCGAGAAGGCTTCGTCTGACGGAGAGGTGCCGACAGGCTGTGTTATAGTCGAGCCGTCCCCGGCGGCAGGCGGCTCGGACGGTTCTTTCGATCCGGATCCGTCGACGGCGCGCATCCTCGCCAGGGCTCACAACCAGTCGGAGATGCTGCGTGACGCTACGGCTCACGCCGAGATGCTCGCCCTCACGTCCGCTGCGGCGGCGAAGGGCGCATGGCGGCTTTCCGGCACGAGGCTTTACGTGACGAAAGAGCCTTGTCCCATGTGCGCCGGGGCAATAATACTCGCGCGCGTATCCACCGTGATATGGGGAGTCTCCGATCCGAAGCGAGGAGGCGGGACGGTGTTCAACATTTTCGGGCATCCGGGCATAAACCACCATCCTGAGATCGTCGCCGGCGTGATGGAGGCAGAGTCGCTGGATGTTCTGCAAAGCTTCTTTCGCCGGCGCAGGGAGGAGAAGTCGCAATGAGGACAATTCGCTGCACAGGCGCGGATTCGGTGGATGTCGTCGCGGGAATCCTGAACGGAGGCGGCGTTGCGGTGATCCCCACCGATACGGTGTACGGGCTTGCGGCCCATCCGGCGCATGCCGATGCGGTTGAACGCCTCTATGCCATAAAGGGCCGGGAGAGGCGGAAGAAGATCGCGCTCCTTGCGGCAGACGCGGCAGCGGTCGAGGCCTTTGGCGGGCATTTGCCGCCGAAGGCCAGGGAGTTGGCGGAGAGGCATTGGCCGGGGGCGCTGACCCTTGTGGCGGGGGGCGAGGGCTTTCGCGTGCCGGATCATGCCTGGACCCGGCGGCTTCTGGCGGCGTGCGGCGGAGTGCTGCGCGTCACGTCCGCAAACCTTTCGGGGCAGCGCCCCGCGACCGATGCGCCCAAGGCACTGGCGGACGTAGGGCTTTCCGCAGACATAGTGGCGGATGACGGTTGTCCTTGTCGGGGACGGCGGCGAACTGGAGATCTTGAGGAAAGGAGCCATAAGCATATGAGCAAGTGTGAAGAGAGCGTGCTGGAAGTGGATTTCAGCCGAGGCAAGTGGAATCGGGACGATTGGACCGTGGTGAAGAGTTCGCGATGGGACTATGTAAAGGAGTTCGTGCAGGCCGACGACCACATCGTGAATCCTTGTCCGAACGTCTCCGACGAGGAGCTGTATGCGCACCATGTGACGGAGGTATATGCGAGCATGGTGCACAACAGGAAGTTCGAGGCGCGGGCGGAAGTGTCGTCCGCGATGAGCTTCGACCACCTCATGGCCCCGCTCATCGTGATCGCCCCATGCCTCGGCAAGGACTGCGACGGGCGGCCCGAGTTCCGCGAACACCATGAGATAGTGCTGTACAACGAAGGCATAAACGTGTGGCGCTACACGTTCGAGGACGGCCATGCCAAATGGCGGCTTGCGGCGTTCCTGCGCGCCCCGTTCGAGCCAAGGCGGAAGTACGACCTCAAGGTCACGCTTGAGAGGCGCGGCGGCCTGATGCAGATGAACATAGCATGCGGCGGATGCCGTTTCGGGTATCAGGACGAAACGCTGCCGGAAAGCTTCTACGCCGGCATAACGGGGTGCGAGGGCCGCAACCGGTTCTATTCGTTCAAGGTTCGCACCGGCCTCCCGCCTGTCGATCCTGCCGCAGACGGCGAACACTGAGGAGCGTCCCTATGGATGGCGAATGGCTTGACCTGAATCCGGATCCGCAGCACGTGAGGCGCGAACGCGCAAGGGCGAGGGAACTGAGGAAGACAGAATGGTGGCGCACCCAGCTTGAGCGGGGCGAATGCCACTATTGCCATCGCAAGGTCGGTTCCGCTGCCTTGACCATGGATCATGTGGTGCCTGTCGCACGTGGAGGGAAATCTACGCGGGGGAACTGCGTTCCGTGCTGCAAGGAATGCAACAGTTCCAAGAGGGCCTATACGCCGGCGGAGCAGATCCTCGATCGCCTTTTCGGATAGGTTTCGTCATGTCTGGCGCTGTCTGCCACGTACAGGTAGCGCTTGAAAAAAGGAGGAAGATAATGCAAGTGGGAAGAAGAACGATGTTGGCCGGTGCGGTTTCGCTGATCGCATCCCTGTCTGTGGCCGGTACGCTCGATGTTTCGATGCTCCCTGGCGAACACTGGTGGGGCGGGGCAAACGATTTCGGATTGAAGATGCCCTTCACGGATTCGAGTTCCGTGGACATTGACCTGAGGCGCACCAACTACAGCAACCAGTTCGCGTCATTCCTCGTCTCGGACAAGGGCCGCTACATCTGGTGCGACGAGCAGTCCCTGATATCGGTCTCCAACGGCGTCATCCGCATGACGTCCGCCAAGGCATCTCCAGAATTGGCTGTCGGCGGACGCACCCTGAGGGAGGCGTTCCTTGCGGCTGCGGCGAAGCATTTCCCGCCGAGCGGCAAGTCCCCCGCCTCGCTATTCTTCTCCGCCCCACAGTACAACACATGGATCGAGCTTACGTACTTCCAGTCGCAGGACAGGATAATGGAGTACGCGAAGTCCATGATCGACAATGGGATGCCTCCCGGCGTGTTCATGGTTGACGACACCTGGCAGGAGGGATACGGCACCTGGGAGTTCAACCCCCGCACCTTCCCGGACCCCAAGGGGATGTGCGCCGAACTCCACAAGATGGGGTTCAAGGTGATGCTGTGGATTTGCCCGTGGGTTTCGATGGATTCTCCCGCGTACCGTCGCATCGTGAGCGGCGTCAACCCCGGAAGCGTGGTGCGCGAGAAGGATGTCGGCGGGTTCTATCTCAACGATGCCGGCATACCGGCGGCTTCCAGGTGGTGGAACGGCCAGTCTGCCCTCTTGGATTTCACGCACCCCAACGCCAACCGCTGGTTCCGGTCGCAGCTTGACCGGCTCGTCGCCGATTACGGCGTGGACGGCTTCAAGTTTGACGGCGGCGAGCTTGGGCACTATGTCCGGGGCGACTTCAATGCGCATGACAAGTCTGTCTCGCCCGCCGACCAGACGTACCTTTACGGCAAGTTCGCGCTGGAGTACAAGTTTTCGGAATACCGCAATGCGTGGCGGCTCCAGGGGCAGCCGGTAGTGGTGCGCCTCATCGACAAGGACCATTCGTGGAAGGCGGTCCGCGCGCTTGTCTCCGACATGATGGCCGGGGGGTTGCTCGGCTATCCGTTCGTGTGTCCGGACATGGTCGGCGGCGGATCGTGGACTGCGTTCCTGCCTGGATCCCCGTTCGACGCCGAGCTGTTCGTGCGCTCCGCGCAGGTGCACGCGCTTTGCGGGCAGATGCAGTTCTCTGCGTCACCATGGCGAGTGCTGGACGACGAGAAGAGGCAGATCGTCCGCGACACGGTGAAGACGAGGCAGAGGTTCGCCAAGTATTTCGTCGAGTTGGCGGAAGAGTGCGGGCGCACCGGCGAGCCGATGATCCGCAACCTTGAGTATATGTTCCCCGGTCGCGGCTACGCAAAGGTGCTCGACGAGTTCATGATGGGCGACAGCCTCCTGGTGGCGCCCGTCGTGGAGAAGGGACAGCGCGAACGCAAGGTCGTCATTCCGCCGGGGAGATGGATGGCGGACGACGGGTCTGCCGTAGTGGGCCCTTCTGAGATGACCGTAAAGGCGCCGCTTTCGCGGCTGCCGCACTTTGTAAGGACAGGAACGAAGTAAAGGAGACAGCGATGGAGCAGAGCAGACGCGAGTTCTTGAGGGGGTCGGCGTGGATGGGCCTTGCGGCAGTTGCCGCCGGGTGCCAGGCAGATAAGATTGACTTTGGAGGCGGCGCCCCCATGGCGGGCTTCGCGGCCCCTGCCCTGAGGCGGGTGCGCATCGGGTTCGTCGGTGTCGGGGCCCGCGGAAACTATGCCTTGAAGCGGCTGTCGCTTTTCCCCGGAGTCGAGATAGCGGCGTTCTGCGACATCAACCCGGTGATGATGAAGATATGCCGCGACCATCTCTCGAAGAAGGGATTGCCGCCCGCAAGGGAGTTCCTCGGCCCAGAGGCGTACAGAGACCTCTGCCAATGGGATGGCGTGGATGTCGTCTATGCCTGCGTTCCGTGGAAGCTTCATGCGCCCGTCGCCCTTGCGGCGATGCGGGCGGACAAGCACGCCTTCGTGGAGGTCCCGGCGACGATGGACGTGGACAGCTGCTGGGAGCTTGTCGAGACGAGCGAGGCGACCCGCCGCCACTGCATGATGCTTGAGAACTGCTGCTACGGCGAGACGGAACTGCTGGCGCTCAACATGTGCCGGCTTGGCGTGCTTGGCGAGACCGTGTACGGCGAGGCCGGATACCTGCACAGCGGGGCGACGCGCGGCTTCGAGCTGAGCAAGTTCCGCGCCGAATGGTATCAGGAGCATCGCGGCAACTACTATCCCACCCATGGCTTGGGGCCGGTTGCGCAGTACATGAACATCAACCGCGGCGACCGCTTCGACTACCTCAACTCCATGGAGGGCAAGTCGGTCGGAGACCTGATCCGCGAAGGCGACCCCCGCTGGAACGGAGAGAACCTTGAGGCGTACCGGAAGTATCTCATAGGGCCGCACAACTCGTCGCTGATCCGCACCGCGAACGGCAAGATGATATTCCTCGACCTGTCGTGCGTCGTGCCGCATCCGTATAGCCGGATCAACACGATCCAGGGCACGCACGGGATCCTGATGGACTATCCGCTCAGGATAGACATCGAGAAGACCCCGGGCTCCGGACCCCGCAGCCACAAGGGGTTCGACGAGAAGTTTACACAGGAGTGCCGGAAGAAATACATGCACCCGATGTGGAGGGACGTCGGCGAGATCGCAAAGAAGATCGGCGGGCACGGCGGCATGGACTTCATCATGGACCTCCGCTGGGTGTATTGCCTGCAGAACGGTCTGCCGCTTGACATGGACGTATACGACCTCGCATCGTGGAGCTGCCTGTGCGAACTGACCGAGATCTCCCAGGCGAAGCGCGGGGCGCCAGTGGACATCCCAGACTTCACGCGTGGCGCGTGGAGGACGATGAAGCCGCTCGGCATCGTGAACGTGGATGTCTCCAAGATGAAGTTCAGTGATGTCGATGCCGGGCCGCAGCAGACGATCGGGCAATCGCTGGAGGGGTAGCGGGTAGGTTTTAGGTGATAGGTTTTAGGAAGGAGTGTCGGTATGGACATGAAGTCTTTGGCTGCGCTGTGCGGCGTCGCATTTGCGCTGGGAGCTGTCGGCTCCACATGTGAACTTGATGATGACGGGGAGACCGTTCGCATCCGCAGGGTCGGCGAAAAGGCCGCATTCGCGGAATTCCGAAGAGGCGAGCGTTCCGCCAACTGCGACATCGCCGTACGCACGGAGAAGGGCTCGCCTTTCGTGTTCATTGACGTTACACCGCGCATAGGAAAGGTTTCCACCGTATGGCTGCCGCGCATATCGCTCCGGGGCATCGACCCGAAGACGTGGAAAGCGATGGGGACCGGCGGGCTTGCCGATCTCGACCGTCGCACCGGAAGTTATGCGTTCTGCGCACTTGGCGAGGTGAAGACGAGGCGTGGCTACGTCGCGGCGTGGCTTACGGATGAATGGGCGTCCGGCAGCGTCCACTTCGACTCGAAAGGCGTTACGGGCAAGGCCGAATACGGCCCGATGCGGGTCGCACCAGGCGACGCGCCCCGGACAGATACGTTCGTGGTGGGAGCGTTTGACGACTGCCGCCTCGGACTTGAGGCATACGCCGATGCGGTTGCCGCCCGCTACGGCATCAGGCTTATGCCGCAGATATCCGGGTTCTGCACCTGGTATTCCGACGTTGGAGGATATACCACCAACAAGGCGGCGTTCGCCAAAGGCGCCTGCAGCGAGGGATTGACGCGTGAATTCGTGGATGCCGCGCAGGGTCTTGCCAAATGGGGGTTCGGCTACTACCAGATAGACGACAGGTGGCAGGACGGTGCGGAACGTCTCGGCCCCGCCATGGTGTTCAGCCGCGTCAATCCGAAGGGGCCCTACCCCAGGGGGATGAAGCCCACCGCCGATTACATAGGCGCAAATGGCTTTGTCGCCGGCCTTTGGTACATGCCGTTCTCCGGAGACACCAAGGATCCGTGGTGGCAGGACAAGGCGGACCTTTTCGTCAAGAGCGCGGTCACGTCCCCCGCGAACGACGGCGTGGGCCCGCGTCACCTCGCCCAGAAGCGCGGCGAGCCGTATGTCACCCCGTTCGGATCGGGCGCACTCGACATGTCGAACCCAAAGGCGATAGAGTATGTGCGGAACCTTGCCTCTCTGGTGACGCGAGACTGGGGCTTCCGCATGATAAAGTTCGATGGGATGTACTCTGGAATGGCGGCAGACCTCGGTTTTGGCCGCACCTATGGGGAAGAGGCTCTTGACAGGGTTGTGTTCTCCGATCCGGGGATGTCCAACGTCCAGGCGTTCCGCAGGGGCCTTAGGGCGATGCGTGACGGATGTGCGGATGGGACCCGCCTGCTTGCCTGCAACGTCGCGCAGAACGCCCGCGGAATAGCGGCTTCCTACGGGCTTGTCGATCTTCTTCGCATCGGCGGTGACAACGGCCCGATCGATTGCTTCCCGGAACGCTACATGGCGGGACCGATCGCCGGGTCGCCGCGCTACTTCCTGAACGGAAGGGTCTGGTACAGCGATCCCGATCCGGTGTACGTGCGCGACGCCGTCCCGCTCGGGCGCGCAAGGCTCATGGCGAGCTGGACATCACTTGGCGGACTCCTCTACAACTTCAGCGACTGGCTGCCGTCGCTTTCGGATGGGCGTGTGGAGATCCTGAAGCGCACGATGGCGCCGCATGGACACGCCAGGCAGGTGCGTCCGGTAGACTATTTCGAAAGGACGGTCCAGAATGTGTGGAAGCTTACGGATGGCGATCGCGCCGTGTTCGGCCTCTACAACTGGGGTACCAACGGAACGCTCAGGGTCGACTATCCGGCGGCGTACTGCGACCTTGATCCGTCGAAGACGTATGTCGGCTTCGATTTCTGGCGGGACGAGTTCGTTGCGCCGTTCAGGGGGAGGTTCTCGTTTGACGTCCCCAAGGATGACTGCCGCGTGATCGCGGTGCGGGAACTGATCGACCGTCCGTTTGTCATTTCCACGTCGCGCCATGTCGCGAGTCCAATCATCGACGTCGCGGAAGAGAGATGGGATCCATCGACGAAGACGCTCTCCGGCGTATCGACGGCAGTCCCCGGCGAACCATACGAGCTTCGCATCGTCGTGGACGGGGCCATAAGAAGGGTGAAGTACGAAAATGCCGAGTCGCCCTTCCGCTGGGAAGTCTCATTCCGATAAATGGTATAATATCTGGCGTGAATACATCTTGGACATTGATATTGGCGGTGGCGGCGTTCTCCGCATTTGCGGATGCGCAGCCATTCGAGCGCTACCAGACGATCGTTGACCGCAAGCCATTCGGTCCGGAGCCGGTGAATTTCGATCCGGAAGCGGCCCCGGGGTCGGCGTCTGCGGGCGTGGCGGGAAACGGCGAGATGACGCCCGAGCAGCGCTCTGCCGAGGCGCAGCAGCTGGCGGCCAGCGTTAGGGTGTCCGCCCTGAACGTCACGCCGTCGGGCGCTGTGAAGGTGGGCTTCACCGACACATCGTCCAAGCCGAGCGAGAACTACTATCTCGAAGTCGGCGCGAGCCAGAGTGGATGGAGCGTCAAGGAAGCCGACCCGGCCACGGAGTCCGTCACCCTCGTCAAGGATGGGATTGAGGTCACTATGAAGCTTGGAGAAACTGCCGGAGGAAATGGCGCGAACGCCACGTCGCAGAAGCGGCGGGGCGGGGCGGCGCGGCCATCGGTTCTGCCTTTGCTGAAAGGACGGCCCGTGGCGACTTCCGCAGATGGTGCGCCGGGCAGGGCCATGGGGGGGATCGAAAGGTTGAGGCAGCGGCGCCTGGCGATGAGGGTCAAGGAGCAGGCGGATGAGGAGAAGCGCCGCGAGGCCGCTGCGGCGGCTGAGGCGGAGCGCAGGGAGCGCGAGGCGCAGGAGGCCGCCGAGAAGCAGCGGGCGGAGGAGGAACGCGCGCAGCAGCGCGAGGCCCTGCTCCAGATCCAGGAGCAGCTGAGGAAGCAGAGGGAAGAGCAGGAGGCCGCAAGGAAATCTCAGGAGGATGAGCAGGGTGAAGCAAACAACGCTGAGTGATTTCAGGGATTCCATAGTCAGGACGGGCGGGTACGTCTCCAGTCCGGACGTGCTGGCGCCAGAGCCGAGGAAGAAGGGGCGATGGACGACGTTCTGGTTCACCATGAGCGTATTCTTCGTGTTCCCGTATTGCGCGGTGAGGGAGTTCTTCAGGTCCCTGACCACCGAACTCTGGGCATTGTGCTGCTTCAAGGCGCATCAGAAGGCGGAGCGCTACGGAATAAAGGTGACCGCCGACGGATGGGAGAACCGCAACGGGTACAAGGGGCCGGTCGTATATCTGAGCAACCACATGTCGACGCTTGAGACCATAATGCTTCCGCCAGTGCTTCTCACGTACGGCCCGTTCAACGTATTCGTGAAGGCCTCGCTTTCCCGCCTGCCGGCCCTGAAGCGCGCTGCGGCGCACATGGGGCTTATACCACTCGGGCGCAAGTCTCCGAGGGAGGACCTGCTGCAGGTGTTCAAGGAGGGCGTGGCCCGCATCAAGGAGGGGCACTCGATCCTGATCTTCCCGCAAGGAGCAAGGGAACGCGTGTTTTCGCGGAAGCTGTATTCGTCAATAGGTGCGAAGCTGGCGGAGAAGGCCGGCGTGCCGGTCATGCCGATCGCCGTCAAGACGGATTGCGAGCCGACCCGTCCCGGCGGCAAGGGGTGGCTGAAGGATTTCGGTCCGGTGGATCCTTCGAAAGACATACGGCTCAGGTGCGGACCGCCAATCACTGGCACCGCGAAGGAAATGCACCAGAAGGTGTTCGACTGGATAAAGGCGCAGCTTGACGAATGGGGGCTTCCCACAGAGGGATGAGGATGGAGAACCGCTTTCTCATATGGCTGAACTGGCCGGAGCGACCGTTCAGGATCGAGACGTCAGACCTGGATTTCTTCAAGTCCCTTGTGGCCGGCCAGGAAGTCGTGGCCGTCCGTGGCGAATGCGATTTCCTCAGGGAGTTGCCGTCCGCCACCCATGCGATATGCTGGGAGTTCCGCAAGGAGTGGTTCGGGGACGCCCCACGACTGAAGGTGCTTGCCACCCCGGGCGCGGGACGGGAGCTGCTGCCTTCAGATGCGGATATGCCGCATGGCGTGGTGAAGTTCCACGGAGAGTTCCACGGCGCGATAATGAGCGAGACCGTGATCGCGTACATGCTTGCCTGGTGCCGGGGGATCTACCCTGCATACCGTTGGCAGCAGAGCGGCGATGCCGCCGATCTGTGGCGCCGGGTGGATCTCGGGGACGTCTGCTTCTCGCTTGCCGGGACAAGGGCCGTGATTCTCGGGTATGGGCGCATAGGGAGGGCCATAGGCGGGAAGCTTGTGTCGCTTGGCGTGCAGGTCTGCGGAATACGCAGGGGAAATCTGGCGGAGCTGCCAAAGGCGGTCTCGGATGCGGATTGGCTGATCTGCGTCTTGCCGTCGGATACCGGCACGGATGACATCGTGGACGCGGAAATCCTCGGCAGGATGAAGCGCAGTGCGGTTCTCATCAATGTCGGGCGAGGGAATGCAATAGACGAGCGTGCACTTGCCGAAGCATTGCGCGAGCGCAGGATCGCGGCGGCGTTTCTGGACGTCTTCAGGCACGAGCCGCTGCCGGAGTCTTCGCCGCTTGCGGCAAGTCTGCCCGGACTGTTTCGCTTCCCGCACGCTTCCGCGTTCTCCCCGGACTATATGACGAGGTTCTTTCGCGAACTTGCCGAAAGGGGTGCGTTGCAGTAGGCATGCCGACACGACGCCGGACCGTCGTGGCGTGATGCAGGATGCTTTTGCCAAGGATTCACTTAAGCTAAGAAAGGAATGACTGATGAATATGTTGCCGTGTGTTGTCTGTTTCGCCGCATTTGCCGCCAATGCCGTTACGGTTCAGATGCCGCAGTCGTGCACCACACCTGACGGAATGTGCGTGGACGCCAAGGGCAGGCTTGTGATTGCCGCCCCCAACAACGACAGGACTCAGCCGGGGGCGATATTCCGCCTTGACTCGCCGGATTCCGCGCCGACGAAATGGTTCGATGTGCCGCCATGCCCGGAAAGCGGGTATGCGTCGCCCATGGGCATATGCTTCGGGCCTTCCGGCGAACTGTACGTCTGCGACAACCAGAAGGATTCCAGGGGACGGCTTCTGCGCATAACGTTCAAGGACGACAAGGTGGACGCGTGCGAGGCTGTGGCGGTTGGCCTCGACAACGCGAATGGCGTGAAATACCTGAATGGCAGGCTCTACCTTACCCAGGCGTTCCTCTACGGGACAAAGCGCGGCGACGGCGCGGCGTCGAGCGGGCTTTACATGTTTGACGCGGCAGACCGCAATGTGCGCGTCGGCAACACGCCCGCCGATCCGCAGTGCGTGTTCTCCGACGTGACCAGGAATCCGCAGATCCGGGGAGGCCTCAACGGCGTGGCGGTGACTTCCAAGGGCATAATCTACACTGGCAACTATGGAGACGGCCGCGTGTGGAGGCTGACCCCCGGCGGTGACGGCCGCATCGTGAAGTGCGAAGAGGTCATCCATGCGGGCGGCGGATCCGTCACGCCAGACGGCATGTGCGTGGATGCCGCAGACAATGTCTACATTGCCGACATGCGCGGCGATGCCGCCGAGATGGTGACGGCGTCAGGCAGGCTGAAGTTCATCCGCAAGGGGGGCTTTGTGCGTCCGAGCGAACCATGCGTGTGGAAGGGCTTCCTGTGCGTGTCGAACTATGGAGGCACAACGCTGGAGCTGATTCCGCTCGCGGATTGAGCGTAGTGGGCGCATGTCGCCTGCGGCCATGCCGATGCCGCCGTTAGCAGAAGCATGCTATAATAGGAGCATTTATGGAAATGAAAGTATTCAATTCGCTGACAAGGCGCGACGAGCCGCTTGCGCCGATCGCCGACAACACGATCAGGATGTACACGTGCGGACCTACGGTGTACAACTTCGCGCATATCGGAAACTTCCGCGCATACACGTTCGAGGATATCCTCCGCAGGGCCATCCAGTTCAACGGGATGAGGGTGAAGCAGGTGATGAACCTCACGGATGTGGACGACAAGACGATCCGCGGGGCGAATGCCGCGAACGTCCCCCTTACGGACTACACGAAGACGTACAAGGAGGCGTTCTTCGCGGACCTCAGGAAACTCAATGTCCAGCCTGCCGAGGTCTATCCTGCGGCGACCGACCATATTCCCGAAATGATTTCGCTTGTGGAGAAGCTCATCGACAAGGGGGTCGCGTACAAGAGCGACGACGGCAGCGTGTACTTCGCCGTCACGAAGTTCCCCGGGTACGGGAAGCTTGCTCACATAGATTTCGACAGTCAGCGCACGGGCGCGCGCTGCGCCGCCGACGAGTACGACAAGGAGAATGTCGGCGACTTCGCGCTCTGGAAAGCGTGGGAGCCGTCTGACGGCCCCGTCGGCTGGGACTCGCCGTGGGGGCGTGGACGTCCGGGATGGCACATCGAGTGCTCCGCCATGTCGATGAAGTACCTCGGAGAGACGTTCGACCTGCATACCGGAGGCATAGACAACCTCTTCCCGCACCATGAGAACGAGATCGCCCAGGCGGAGGCCGCCACCGGCAAGGAATTCGTGAAGACATGGATGCACTGTGCTCACCTTAAGGTCAACGGAGAGAAGATGAGCAAGTCCGCAGGGAACTTCTTCACGCTCCGGGATCTGATCGAGAAGGGATGGAGCGGACGCGAGATCAGGTATGTACTCGTGAACGCCCACTATCGCCAAGGGCTCAATTTCGCGTTCAGCGCGCTTGAGGATGCCCGCAAGTCCCTTGCCCGCATAGACACTTGCGTTGACGCCCTCGAGCGCTTGGCAGGCGGTGCCGGGGCCGGAGACCCTGTCCCTGAATTCGCGCAGAATGCGCTCGCGGAGTTCACTGCGGCGATAAACGACGACCTCAACACGCCAAAGGCGTTCGCCGCGCTCTTCGAGCTTGTTCGCCACGCGAACGCCTGGATGCAGGGCGGCGACGTGCCGCCCGCCAGTGCTGCGGCCATCCTTGACGTGTTCAGGCGCATGGATTCCGTGCTCGGAGTCATCTTCTTCGGTAAATCTGAAAAGGCCGAAGTGCCGCCGGAGATACAGGCTCTGCTGAACCAGCGCGCCGAAGCGCGCAAGTCGAAGAACTGGGCCGAGAGCGATCGCATCCGCGACGAGATCGCCGCCGCAGGGTGGGTCGTCAAGGATTCCCGCGACGGGCAGAGCGTGACGAGAAGGTGAACACCGCCTGACTAGGGGGCTGTACGCATGAGCTGGAGTATCGCGTTTCAGGCAGTGGCCGCATGCGCATGGGGGATGTCGCTTCTGGTGGCGGTGGCGCCGTTGAGGCTTCGGCTTCGCACGTCCCTTCTGCTTGCGGCCCTGCTTGCGTTGGCCTTCGGCAAGTTCGCGTTCTTCGCCGTCGCCGGAGGGGACAGCTTCGTGCCGGATCTTCCGCTGTCCGTCATATGGTCCTACGGCGCGGTGTACTCCTGGGCTATGATGTTTACCGGGCTCGCCTTCGTGCTTGCTCTGGCAGATGCTGCGTTTCGCATTTGCGGAAGGCCGGTTGCGTTGAGCACAGTGCGCATCCGCACGATGCTGATCGCGATCGCTTCGGCGGCTTTGTCCGTGTGGGGCATATACGAGGGTGTGCGCGTGCCGTGTGTCCGCCGAGTGGATCTATCATGGAAAGAATTGCCACCCGCATTCGATGGATACCGCATTGTGCACATGAGCGACCTGCATTGCTCCACGGCGGCGAGAAGGGCGCATTTTGAACGGATCGTGGACCGCGTAAACTCGCTTGATGCAGACATCGTTGCCATCACGGGTGACTTTGTGGACGGGCATGTGGCGGATCGCGAGAGGGATCTCGAGCCGCTTGCCGGGCTTCGCGCCAGGGATGGCGTGGTCGGCTGCACGGGAAACCACGAGGCGTATTGGGAATGGGATCGATGGGGCGTTGCCCTCAAGCGTTGGGGGATATGTTTCCCGGAGGATTCCGGGGCGATGGTTGTCCGGCGCGGCAACGATGCCATTGCGATAGGCGCGGTGAAAGACCCTGCGTTCACCGGCAAGAAAGGCAGGGCCGTCGGCGCATTTGAAGGCGTCCCTGCCGCCGCGTTTCGGATACTGCTGTTCCATCGTCCGTGGACCGATTCGGTGGGTTCTGCGGCCATGGGCGCGAGGCTGCAGCTTTCGGGGCACACCCATGGCGGCATAATGCCACTGTTCAGGCCCATTGTCGCCCTGTCGAACGAAGGCCGTACGCATGGCCTGTACGGGTTTGGCGCCAGACGCTACCTGTACCTGTCGCCGGGCACTGGCCAGTGGGCCGGATTCCCGTTGCGGCTCTTCAATCCTACGGAAATCACGGAGATAGTCTTGCGGCGAAATGAATGAATTTCTCGATAGGGTTGCCGGCATTCTGGAGACGCCCTGCGTCACTCCCGGCCTTGAGTTCCGTTCCGTGCGCGGGTGGGGGTCGATGATGGGCTTTGCCCTTTATGTCATGCTTGAGGATGAATACGGGGCGAAGCTTACGCCTGAACAGTTCCGGGAGTTCAGGAGCATTGCGGACCTGATGGCCGTGGCGGGAGTCAAGGAGGAAAACGCTTGAAGAACCTGCTGATCATCGGGGCGGGTGGCTTTGGACGCGAGATGTTCGCGGCAGCCCGCGAAGCCTGCGGCTTTGGCGAGGCCTTCCGCATCAAGGGCTATCTTGACGGCAATCCGCATGCGCTCGCCGGTTTTGACGGGTATCCCTCCATAATCGGGTCTCCGGAGTCCTACGCGATTGAGGACGATGACGTGTTCGTGACGGCCTTGGGTAACGTTGAGGCGAGGAAGCGTTGTGCCGGGATGATTGAATCCAGGGGCGGACGATTCATCCCGATAGTCCACAGGTCTGCGTCGCTCGGGCCAAACGTCACCGTAGGCGAAGGCTCGTTCGTCGCCCACAACGTGGTGCTGACGGCGGATGTGAAGGTCGGAAGGCATGCCTGCGTGTTCCATGGCACGGTGATTGGCCACGATACCGTGCTGGGGGATTTTTCGCACGTCTATTCGCTTGTGTCGATAGGCGGCGGTGTATCGATAGGCGAACGCGCATCCGTATTCCCGGGGGCAAGGATAGTCCCGCGCATTTCAATCGGCAACGGCGCGACCGTGGGAATCGGGAGTGCGGTGATGCGGAGCGTGGATCCCGGAATCACGGTGTTTGGCGTCCCGGCGCAACGCCTTCGGGTCGTTTGACCTAAGAGGCAGTTGCAAAACCCCGGACACGACAAGCGTGTCCCTCCCGAAAATGGCGAATCTCGACATACGGGAGGGTCGCACTTGTTGCGACCGAGAACACGGACTCGACGTACGGGAGGGTCGCACTTGTTGCGACCGAGAACACGGACTCGACGTACGGGAGGGTCGCACTTGTTGCGACCGAGAACACGGACTCGATGTACGGGAGGGTCGCACTTGTTGCGACCGAGAACACGGACGCAATGAATTGCGTCCCTCCCGTGTGCGTACTGCGGCGATTTCATCGAAATCGCCTACCAAGCCAGACCGACTCAATCATCAAATGACCAAATTCCAAAATGCAATCATAAATCGCAAATCGAAAATCGTAAATCCTTAAGATAAAAAGTGTCTGGAACAGTGGAGAATTGGGTGGCGGCGCCGGTGCGTCCTGTGCTATAGTATTCGGCAGTGAATTGGTGGCGCCATTAAGGAAAGGAATATGCAATATGTTTGAAATCGTACTGGCCGCAATTGCGCTTGTGCCTCAGCCGACTCGGCTTGTGGAAGGGACTGGGACCTGTCCGACCGGCGCGGTTGTCCGCTCGGTCACGGACGCGGCGATTCCGTCCGAGGGCTATCGCCTGTCCGTGCGTCCGGACGAGGTGGTCATCGCGTCGTCGGACGCGGCGGGGCGTTTCTACGCGGAGCAGACGCTTGACCAGCTGCGGGACGGCGATGCCTATCCCTGCGTAGAGATAGAGGATGCTCCGGCGTTCAAGTGGCGCGGGTTCATGCTGGACGAAGGGCGGCACTTCTTCGGGAAGGAGGTCGTGCGCCGCCTCATCGACGCGATGGCGATGCACAAGCTGAACGTCCTGCACTGGCACCTCACCGAGGACCAGGGCTGGCGCATCGACGTGCCGGGGCTGCCCGAACTCGCCCAGTACGGCTCGGTGCGTCCTTCGTCGCCCCTGCGCGGCGCGACGCTCAGGCGCCTGCCCGGGCGCTACGGTTACGCCATCGACCAGAACACGGAGCCGTACGGGCCGTACTTCTACACGCGCGACGACCTGAAGGAGATCGTGGACTACGCGGCGGCGCGGCACGTCACGGTCGTGCCGGAGATCGACCTGCCGGGGCATACGCTTTCCGCGCTCGCCGCCTATCCTAACCTCGCGTGCGTGCCGACGAACATCGTGCCGCGCGCGGCGGGGACGGTCTGGGGCATCTACCCGGACGTCCTCTGCCTCGGCAACGACGAGACGGTGCGCTTCATCGAGAAGGTGCTGGACTACGTGTGCGAGGTCTTTCCGTCGAAAGTCGTCCACATTGGCGGCGACGAGTGCCCGTCCGTGCGGTGGGAGAAGTGCCCGAAGTGCCGCGCGCGAATGGCAAGGGAAGGGCTGTCGAAGCCCGGCGAACTTCAGACGTGGATCACGCGGCATATGTCCGCCTATTTGGAGAAGAAGGGACGCCGCCTCATGGGCTGGGACGAGATCCTGAACGGAGAGCTTCCGGAGTCGGCGATCGGCCAGAGCTGGCGCATGGCGTCCGGCGAGGGCGCGGGACACGACCTCGTGTCGGGCGCGGCGGGCGCGATGCGCGGCCACGACATGGTGATGTCTCCCTACCGCCTGACCTACTACGCGATGAGGCAGGGGCTGAAGGACGACCCGTTCGAGCGCGGCGGCGGCGTCCTCACTCTGGAGAAGGCGTACACGTACGATCCGCTCGCGGGCGTGCCGGAAGAGGCGCGGGCGCGCGTGCTGGGCGGCGAATGCTGCCTCTGGAGCGAGTACATCTGGAACGAGTACGACCTCGCGTGGCGCGCGTGGCCGCGCACCTGCGCGGCGGCGGAGATCCTGTGGTCGAACCCCGCGCCGCGCGACTACGCCGACTTCCGCCGTAGGATGGACGCGCACCGTCCGCGCCTCTTGCGCAGGCTCATCAACTGTGCGCCGATGGAATAGCAATTGCGGCCGCGACAAGCGCGGCCCTCCCAAAAAGGGCGAATCTTGCCGTACGGGAGGGTCGCGCTTGTCGCGACCGAGAACGGTGTAGATACTCCCGTTCGGGAATTGACTCAAGAAAAAAAAAACAAGTATAATTGCGCCATTTAATTTAAGGAAAGGAATGACGCCATGTTACACCGGATCATGTCCGAAGTCTCTGTTCACGGTCTGCTCGCGATGTCCATCCTATCTGCGGGAAGCGTGTGCGCCGAGACGCTTACCTGGGTGAAGGGCGCGACGGACCTGTCGTCGCCCGAAAGCTATTCGCCGGCGCGGCTTCCGCGGAAGGGGGACGTGTTGCGCGTCATCGACGGCGGCGTCACCTTGACCGTCGACGACGGTTCGCTCGCGACGTTCAGCCTCTTCGAGAACGTAAAGCTCAACGAGGGGGGCGGAAAGGAAACCGTCATCCTGGTCGATGTCGCGTCCGACGCGGAACTCGGCTGCTGGGTCAACAAGATCGATTCGACGGCCTGGGAGCCTCCGTGCGGCACGTTCGTCAAGCGGGGTGCGGGGAAGCTGACGCTGCGGGACACCACGGCGAGCAAGTCCCATTACACGGCCTTCAAGGTCGAGGAGGGCGTCTTGGAATTGCCGCGCTCGATTCAGCGGTACCATCATTTCTTTTGCGGCGACATGACGGTGGACGCAGGGGCGACCCTGGCCCTGCCGATGGCCGGCAACCTGCGGTGCCAGCGGCTGTTCGGCGCCGGCGTCGTCTCGAACTCGGTCGCGGGAACGCAGGTCCAGCCCGAGTACGAAGGCCCGGAGCCGGGCGTGTTTTCCGGACGCTTCGTCGGCAGCCTCTCGTATTTCGCGAAGGCGCACCAGTACCTGACTGGGACAGAGACCGCGATTGCCGGAAATGCGCGGCCTTTTGGCTACAACGGAGGATACGTCGGCATCCTCGGCTTCTCCAATCTTGGCATGAAAGGCAAGCCGTCGTCTCTTGGCAAGGGGTCTGAACTCGGATTCTACGCTGACGGGCCCTGCTGCTACCTCTACCTGGGCTCGGGCGAGACGTCGGACAAGGGCCTGGCGTTCCGTCCGAAGGCGGAGTTCCTTCAGCCGGAGACGCTGGACGCGGGCGCGACGGGCGGCCTTGTCCTGACGGGGGGCTGGGGGCATGAGTCCGGCGACTCGCAGATGCGCCTCGTGCTGACGGGCTCGAACGCCGTCCCCTGCCGCATCCTCGGCAAGTTCACGGGCCTCTCGCAGGACGGGACGAACTATTCCTGGCACGTCACGAAGCGGGGGACGGGCACTTGGAGCTTCGAGTCGGCGGACGCGAGCGGCCTGCGCGGGCCGCTCGCGGTCGAGGACGGCACGGTCGCGTTCACGACGCTGAACGAGAAAGGGGTGAACTGTTCGCTTGGCCTGTCCACGGAGCTTTGGGCGGACGCCTACGGCCCGCAGACGACGCCCGTCGACTACGCCTTCCTGCTCGGGTCGGGCGAGGCTGTCGGCACGATGTCGCACATCGGCACGGATGCCGTGATCTGCACGACCCGCCCGATCCAGGTCAAGGGGAAGGGCGGGCGGGTCTCGGCGGACGGCGCGGCCCTGAAGCTGGGCGGGTTCTCGGCGGCGTCCGCCGGCGACACGACGCTGACGCTCGCCGGCGCGAACGGCGCGGCGAACAACGTCGCGTGGTCGATCTCGGACGGCGCGGGCCGCGTTTCCGTCGTCAAGGAAGGGGCGAACACCTGGACGATTGACGGCGAGCAGGCCTTTTCGGGCGACCTGACGGTCAAGGAGGGGACGCTCGTCGTGCGCAACGCGAGCGGGCGACCGCACAGCTGGATCCGGTTCATCGTCAAGGAGCCGGCGCAGACGTGTCCGCGCTATGCCGGGCAGGTCCCGGGCGGATACTCCGGGCGCATCCAGTTCGCCAAGATGACGCTTCTCGACGGCGAGGGGCGGCGACAGCTCGTGGGCGCGCCGCTGGCGGCGGACGACAGGGACATCCCGGCAGGGTCCGTCGGATACGGGCATGACCGCGCCCGGCCGAGGGCGGGAATCCCGGCGGAACACGTCAACGGCGCGTTCTCCGACAGCCGCTGGACCAGCCTCTCCTGTCCCGACCCTTCCAGAGACAGGCCCGAGACCTGGCTGCAGTGCGTCTTCCACCTGGCGGAGGGGACGCCGGAGATCAAGGCGTTCAACTTCGTGATGCGCTGGGGCACCGGCTCGGACTACTGGGCAAGCACGCCGACGGCCTTTGCGATAGAGGGCAGCTCGGACGGACTTCACTGGACGGAGCTGTACGCGGCGGATGCCTGGGACGTGCCGGCGGGGAACGGCGCCTGGGCCACGGGCAGCGCGAATGCGCCGATTCCCTTCGCGAGGCCCGCAGTCGCCGGAACGGTCGCCTGCCTTGAATCCGTTGGCGCGGTTCGCGTGGCGGCGGGCGCGACGCTACGCAACGAGGGCGCGGAGACGACCCTCTCGAAGCTCTGCATCGACGCGAACGGCGCCGGTACCATTGATGGATTCACCTTCGCCAAGGATGGGATGCTTAACGTCACGAACCTTCCATACGGGGATTGCGTTGCATTGCCGGGCAAATTCGAAAATGTGAAGGGGCTGGAGAATCTTGCGGACTGGTCGCTTTCCATCTCCGGCGGCAGGAATTCCTCTGCGTACACCGTTGCGGTCAAGGATGGCCGAGTCTTCATTAACAGGCGAGGCCTGACGGTAATCATGAGATAGCCACCGCAACTGCTTAAGAAACAGGGAGCAATGGTATGACAAAGACAAGTCGGATGTTTTTTGCGGGGGCTTCGATTCTTTCGGCAGCCCAGATGGCGATTGGCGGCATATTGCCGGAATGGCAGGCCATCGGAGACGACGCGAGCGCGAATGCCGTAATTAGGCGCGGGGACGGGCAGCCGCCGGTGAAATATGCCGACCTGACGCGGAAGGGCAGCGTGGAACTGCCGGTCGACGGCCCGCGAAACCGCGTGCAGTGGGACTTCAGACTGCCGTTCGACCTCACCAAGGCTGGAGAGCTGTCCTTTGACCTGCGCATCGACGACCTCGCGGGCATCACCCAGGCCTACATGTACCTCAAGAGCGGTGACGGCTGGTACGGCGCAGGGCTTCCCGTCGGCGAGGACGGCGTCTGGCAGCGCGTGCGGTGGAGCTGCCGGACCAGGGCCCGCGCGGAAGGGAAGCCCGCCGGGCTGCACAGGAT
>SAMEA104315424__coassemble_685_pt1 | contig 21464 bp, 17 predicted proteins | sample SAMEA104315424__metabat2_low_PE_034 | metagenome-assembled genome bin SAMEA104315424 (sample SAMEA104315424) | gut metagenome | biome: Monkey gut; feature: monkey-associated habitat; material: faeces | place: China | collected 2013 | reverse complement strand
CCTGCAGGTGGGGATCCTCTCGGACGTGCACGTCACCGACAGGGCCAGCACGAGGGACTTCCGCCGCGCGCTGAAGCTCTTTGACGAGCGCCAGGCCGACGCCGTCCTGATGTGCGGCGACATCACCGACCACGGGACGGTCTCGCAGCTCCGGGAGGCCGCCGCCGCCTGGGACGAGACGTTCCCGGACGGCTGCCGCTCGGACGGCCGCGCGATCGCGCGGCTCTTCCACTACGGCGACCATGACACGCATCTCAACGCCCGCGCCCGCAAGCGCTTCGTCACGGACGCCGGCCTGGACGGCGAGTTCATCCCGCGTGTCGGGCCGGCGAAGGTCTGGGAGGACGTCTGGCGCGAGCGCTACGAGCCGATTGGCCTTCGGCAGGTCAAGGGCTATTCCTTCGTCCTCTGCCATCATCGCCGCGGGCCGCAGAAGGTCAACCCCGTCGGCAACAACACGCCGGGGCTGGAGGAGTTCCTCGCGCGGGTGAAGCTGCCGGCCGACCGGCCGTTCTTTTTCAGCCAGCACCGCATCTTCAGCGGGACGGTCGGCCGGACGAACTGCAACGACCAGATCGGCTGGGACGACGGGACCTCGACGAGGCTCCTGTCGAGGTTTCCGAACTGCGTGGCGTTCTGCGGGCACGGGCACATCCCGGCGACAAGCGACGCGTCGCTCTGGCGCGGAGCGTTCACTGCCGTCGCGGTCCCGTCGCTATTCTACTCGATCGAGACCTGGGTGCCGAAGGTGAAGGTCGACAACGACAAGCACCAGGCGCTCTTCATGAAGGTCTACGGCGACCGCATCGCCATCGAGCGGATAGACGTGACGACGGGCGCGCGGCTTGCCGACGACTGGGTGATCCCCCTGCGCGCCGGTGCGCAGGCGCCGGGACGGACGGCGGAGGCCGCGCGCTGATTCCATGGACGGACAGGGAGACGGCAGATGGACTTGAAGGTCTTGGTGTCCGCCCTTGCGGCGGCAGCGGCGGTCACGGGCGGGCTTGCGGGCGACCTGCTCTTCGACGGGACGCACGGGTACAGGCCCGAGAGCTACATCGCGCCCAAGGAGCCGGAGGTGCGCAAGCACCTGGAGTGGTTCAGGGACCAGAAGCTCGCGCTCATGGTCCATTTCGGACTCTATTCTCAGCTCGGCATCCACGAGTCGTGGCCGCTGGTGGACGCCGAGGCCTCCTGGTCGCGGCTGCTGGTGGACTGGGCGGACGGCGACGACTTCAAGCGCCAGTACCGGGCGCTGAACGCGTCGTTCAACCCCGTCCGCCTCCAGCCGAAGGCTTGGGCGGATCTCGCCGCGCGCAACGGCTTCAGGTACCTCGTCTTCACGGCGAAGCACCACGACGGCTTCTGCCTGTATGACTCGCGGCACACGGACTACAAGGTGACGGCGCCGGAGTGCCCGTTCTCGCGGAACGCGAACGCGGACATCGTGCGCGCGGTCTTCGACGCATTCCGCGCGCGCGGCCTCGGCATCTCGCTTTACTTCTCGAAGCCGGACTGGCACCATCCCGACTACTGGGACAACGGCGGCGTCGGCTGGCGGACGACGCGCTGGCCGTCGTATGACGTGAAGGCGGACCCGGCGCGCTGGGCGCGCTTCGTCGCCTTCACGCGCAGCCAGATCCTTGAGCTTGTGCGGGGCTACGGCAAGATCGACGTCCTGTGGCTGGACGGCGGACAGGTCCAGCGGCGGAGCGGGCTCGACATCGGCATCGAGGAGATCGTCGCCGAGGCGCGCAAGGTCCAGCCGTGGCTCATCGCGGCGGACCGCACGGCCGGCGGCACGTGCGAGAACGTGATCACGCCCGAGCAGCAGGTCCCGCCGGAGCCGCTTGACGTGCCGTGGGAGAGCTGCATCACGATGGGCACGGGCTTTTCGTACCGCTATGACGACACGTACAAGTCGCCGCGCGAGCTCATCCACCTGCTGGTCAACGTCGTCGCCAGGGGCGGCAACCTGGCGCTCAACGTGGCGCCGGGGCCGGACGGCCGCCTGCCGCGCCCGGCCGTCGAGCGAATGGACGCGATGGGCGCGTGGCTCAAGAAGAACGGCGAGGCCATCTACGGGACGCGCGTCGCGCGGCCCTCCAGCGTGGAGGGGTTCGGCGGGACGACGGCGTTCACGGGGAAGAAGGGCGTCACGTATGCCATCCGCCTCTGGAAGGAAGGGCAGTTCGGCGTCCGCCGGCTCGTCCTGCCGTCCGAGGCGCCCGAGGGCGTGCGCAAGGTCGTCCATCTCGCGAGCGGCCGGCCGGTCCCGTTTCGCGTGGCGGAAAAGGCCCTGGCGGTCGAGCTGCCGGACGGCGTCGCGTCCGACGCCTTTGCCGACGCATTCCGCCTTGAGCGGTAGGCGCGCGCGCCCGTACCAGGCGGAAACGGACGGGCGGCGCGTTTTATCCATCTGCCGAATCCAGGACAATGTTCAAGTCACCGGATGCAATCGCAAACACTATGACTTGAGCATATACACAAGCACCGACACTACTGTTGTCGTGGCGCCGACAAGCGTGCCGTACGGGAACAGCTTGAGCCTTTCCTTCACGCTCATGCCAACGGCCCCGGCCGTCGCGTGGAAGAAGCTGCCGTGGGGAAGCGCATCGAATATCGTGCCGCCTGCATGCAGCATCGCCGCTGCGGAAAGCGCAGGCACTCCCGCCTGGACAAGCACGCCCGAGAACGTCTGCGCGGCGATCGTGACCCCGGCAGTGGTGGATGCCGTCGCTCCGGACAGCAACACGCTGGACAGCGGCGCAAGCGCAAAGGCCGGAAGGTGGCAGGTGTTGAGCAGCGATATCATGTCGGCATTCAGCCCCGAACCCTTGATGATTCCGGCGACCATGCCTGTGCCGACGAGAAGTATCGAGACCCCCGCCACCTTCGACAGGCCATATTCGCATATGCCCGCCACGCTGCGCCAATGCCCGCAGGCCAGCGTCGACACGATGCCGCCCGCCGGCAGGGCCACGAGAGGATCCACGGCAAAGCCGCATGCCGGACGGAGCGCGAGCAGCGCTACCACCGTGATCGGCCCCATGACTGCCGCGCCAAGGGACGGAAGCCGCATGCCGGCGCCGACTGATTCCGCCGAAGCGACCGCGTCCACGCCGCCCACGCCATTCCGCCTTGCGACGAACGTGGACAGCGCAACCGTCATCGCAAGGGCGCATGCCGCCGGCACCAGGTTCGCCGCCATTACGGACGTAATGCCAAGCCCGAACGCATCCGCAGCGGCAATGGTATTCGGATTGGGAGAGATGACGTTACCGGCCTTTCCTCCGCCGACCATGGCGATAAGCAGGGCCGACGCGGGCAGCCCTGCGCGACGCCCAACCGCGAGCGCGACGGGGGCGACGGTTATGACGGCTATGTCAACAAATACTCCGACGGCCGTTACGATCAACGTGGCAACGGCAACCGCCGCCAGCGCGAAGCGCGTCCCGAGCGCCTTCACTATCGCGTCCGCGATCCGCTCCGCGCTGCCCGTCTTGACCAAGGCTCCCGCCAACACGCCGGACGTCAAGATGCGCAGAATGCTCGGCACCATGGACTGTGCGCCGGAGATCATCGCCGCAACGGTGTCGGCGAGGCCGCCGCCGCCGAGCAAGCCGCCGAGCAGCGCCCCTATCGCCAGCGCATATACCGGCGTGGACCTCCTCACGATCAGCAATATTGCGACAGCGAGTCCTGTCAGTGCGCCCCAAGTCGAAAACATCTGAACACCTGTTCCGCCGTTGCGGCAAGGTTGGATGCCGCGTTTAGTTTATCAAGAGCCTCTTCAAGGGTGGACACCGTGCGCAGTATCGGGAAGAATGCGTCAATCCCGTGATCGTTCACGATGCCCGCATCGGGCGTTACGCATCCGGAGAACGCCAGCACCTTCTTGCCGTGCCTCTTCGCCATGCGAGCGACGCCGATAGGCGCCTTGCCCATGACCGTCTGCGAATCCAGCCGACCCTCGCCGGTCACGACCACGTCTGCGCGGCGCACGGCGTCCTCGAACCCAATCTCCTCAAGGACAATGTCAACGCCGCTCCTCAGCTCGCCGCCGAGAAACTCCCGGAAGGCGTAGCCAAGCCCGCCCGCCGCGCCGGCGCCGGGAACCGACGGATCGCCGCCGGAGACTGACGCGAAATGCGCGAGCGCGGAATCGAGCGACGCAACCATCTCCGGCGTCGCGCCCTTCTGCGGGCCGAACACCGCGCTCGCCCCGTTTTCCCCGCAAAGCGGATTGGTAACGTCGCACGCAACGCGGAAGGAGCACCCGCTCAACTCGGAGATGGCCCCGCCGCGTTCCACCCTGTCCAACGAAAGGAGAGCCGCCCCGCCCCGCCCGACATCCGTTCCGTTGCGGTCGAGCAGCCTGAACCCAAGGGCCTGAAGCATTCCCGCGCCCCCGTCGTTCGTTGCGCTGCCGCCAATGCCGACGATGAACCTGCGGCATCCATGCGCAATGGCGTCGCGTATCATCTCCCCCACGCCGAACGTTGTCGTGGCGAGAGGGTTCCTCTCTTCGCCGGAAACGAGCGTGATTCCGGCGGCCTGCGCCATCTCCATCACGGCCAGGTCGCCGACAACCCCATACTGGGCGGCGACGGGGCGCCCGGACGGACCCGTCACGGTGACACTGTGGAGCTCGCCATGCAGACCGTCCACAAGCGCCGCGACAGTCCCCTCGCCGCCGTCCGCAAGCGGATAAACCTCAAATTCCGCAGTCGGGAACACACGCTTCGCGCCTTCGGCCGCAGCCAGTCCGGCCTCCATGGATCCGAGGCTTCCCTTGAAGGAATCTATCGCGAACGCAATCCTCATCTACACCTCGCCTTCCTGAATTCGGCGTAGCCGCGATTGCGCAACAGGCAGGAGGGACACTTGCCGCACCCCTTGCCGGGAATGCCGTTGTAGCAGGTGACTGTGCCGTTCTCGATGACGTCGAGGATCCCAAGCTCATCGGCCAGGGCCCACTCCTGCGCCTTTGACATGTGCATGAATGGCGTGACGATCCTGATTGGCCACTCAAGCGCAAGGCGCAACGTGCGCTGCTGGGCCTTTATGAACGCCTCGCGGCAGTCAGGATAGCCGGAATAGTCCGCCTCGGAAACGCCGGTATACAGCTCCGTCGCGCCAAGCCCCTTCGCCCAGACCGCCGCCGCGAGCAGGAAGAACGCATTGCGCCCCTCAACTACGGTTGTAGGACATTTCGCACCCTTCTTCCGTTCTATCGGCACATCGTTCGACATCAGTGCGTTCGTGGTGATGTGGCGATAGAAATCGAGCGACACCACCTTGTGCGCCGCAATGCGGAAACGCTTCGCGAGCCGCTTCGCATACCTCACCTCAAGCGAGTGCCTCTGGCCATACCCGAACGTAATGGCCGCGACATCCGCCGCCCCATGCTTCCGCACCGCAAGCGCAAGGCAGGTCGCGGAGTCCTGCCCGCCCGAAAGAACAACAACAGCCTTCATCCGACCATCCCCTTTCATGGTTCCGCCCTGTACACGTGCGAACGCCAGCCATAACTTTTGGCGGCATCCACGTTTTCCTTCGTGTCGTCGAGAAACAGCAGCTCGTCAGGCCTAAGCCCCATCCTGCGGGCGGCAAGATCGTATATCCGCCTGTCGGGCTTTACCATCCGCTCCATGCCCGATATCACTTCAGCGTCCGCGAGCGCAATGTATTCGGCGCAACGGGGGACAACGAGCCTGGCGTAGAAATCCTCCGACATGTTGGAGAGGATGCCGACCCTCTTCCCAACGCTCTTCAGATCCCTCATGAGATTCAGCGTATGGCGGGACAGGGTGCGCACCCACCCTTCCGCATCAAGCTTCCAGAGTGCATCGAACTGAGCCTCCGACGGAGGCGGCAAGCCGGCATTCGCGAACATCATGCGGTACATGTCCCGAAAAGAGCATTCGCCGCAATCCCATTTCAGGCGGAACTTGCGCCATCCATCGTCGAAGGCCGCCCTCGAAAGCCCGATTGTCTCGCAATACGACCTCAGCTCGTCGCCGCTCAAGAATGGCGACAGCGAAATCACCCCGCCAAAATCGAACACCACGCCCTTCGCCTCCACGAAATCGGCGACGACAGGCGGGACAAGATCACGCACGGTCTCGCCGTTCGAGAGGCGGCGGCGAACCTCGCTCGACGACTCCGGCGTGCGCGGGAACGTCACGAACCTCACGAGACGGGCAAGCTCGTCGGAATCCTTCCAGCGGGCCGTCTCGCTTGCGTTATCCTCGCCGATGATGAAGAACAGCTCCGCCTCCGGATATAGGGACTTCACCTCGCGGACGGTATCTATCGTGTACGACCTGCCGCCACGCTTCAGCTCGATGTCGCACGGCTCAAGCGGCGGATGTCCTGCGCACGCGTACTCCACGAGCGTCCAGCGCAATGCGTTCAGTCCACTATCTCCCTTGAATGGATTGCGCGCGGCCGGCACAACGAGCACCTTGTCGAGCGAATGCTCGGCGGCGGCGCGGAGCGCCACGCCGATGTGCCCGGAATGTATCGGGTTGAAAGTTCCTCCGAATATCCCGATGCGCATGGCCCGTCAAGCCTCCTCGATCTTCAGTATGCGCAGAATCGCCGGGCGTCCGTAATCGCGCTTGCCGAGGCCCGTCCCGATCCCGACGACCCGATATGCAGGCGGCAATTCGCTCCGGGTGCGGAATGTCGCCGCAAGCGCTATGCCAGTGGGCGTGACGCACTCGCCCTTTGTATCGGATGGACGCAAAGGTATGCCGGAGGACATCGCTATGTTCAGCACGGCCGGCACGGGCACGGGCAGTTCGCCGTGGGCGCACGTCACCGTGCCGCTCCCCTCCGTCAATCCCGTCACGACGCATTCCGCATCTCCGATGTCATCGAACAGCACGGCTGCGGAAACTACGTCCACGATGGAGTCTATCGCACCGACTTCGTGGAAGTGGACTTCCGCCAACGGCTTTCCGTGCGCCTTAGACTCCGCCTCGGCGACGAACCTGAACGCCCGCTTCGCCAGCATCCTGGCATTGTCGCTCAACTCTCCGCGGTCTATTATCGCCTCCACGTCGGCAAGGTTTCGGTGTTCGTGATGGTGGTGGTGTGCGTGTCCAAGCCCGGCATCGTGGTGATGGCAGTGGGAATGCGGAAGAATGACGTTGAAATCGGTGCCGGCGATCCCATGCGAGGATTTTTCGGACACCACATACGAGAACTCGTCGCCAAGGCCAAGAGACCCCAGCGCAACCCTTAGCCTGTCCGCGCTCGCCCCAAGCGACAATAGCGCTCCAACCGTCATGTCGCCGGAAATCCCGGCAGATCCCTCAATGTACAGCATTCCGTCCTCTCCCTCCATTCATTCGCCGCAACATGCGGCAGGCGACGACCGCCGCCCCGAACCCGTTGTCTATGTTGACTACGCTCACGCCTTCCGCGCACGAGTTCAGCATGGCGAGGGCCGCCGCCACGCCGCCCGCCCCTGCGCCATACCCGACCGAAGTCGGGACAGCCACGACCGGGGCGGAGACAAGCCCGGAAACGACGCTCGGAAGCGCCCCCTCCATCCCTGCGACGGCCACCACCACATCGGCCTTACGCACTTCATCGACAACCGAAAGGAGGCGGTGGAGCCCCGCGACGCCGACATCAAAGAAGCGGCTCGCCCTGCCGCCGAAGAACTCTATCGTCCCGGCGCACTCCTCCGCCACGGGGATGTCCGCGGTGCCGCCGGTCAGCACAGCCACGGAACCCTTTAGGTGGCGGCGTTTCGCTCCACGAGACCGCTTGACGGGATCAAGCCGAAGCAAGTGGCCCGGAGAGAGGTATCGCACCTTCAGGCCAGACGCAAGCGCGGCATCCGCCTGTTCGCGAGTGACGCGCGTGGCAAGCACAGGCAACCCCTTCTCCGCGAATGAGGCGAATATCTCCGCGAGCTGGCCGGGGGTCTTGCCCGGACCGAACACGGTCTCGCCGAACCCGGTCCGCTCGCGCCGTCCGAAATCAAGGCGTGCGAACGGCTCTGTTGCCGTTCCTCTCTCGTTCATATCCTTCAATGCAGATATCCTCGCATTCGCGCTACACAACGTGTCACTGTCCCTTCGGCGTCATGGAGATCGGGATCTCCGGATACCTCCTCAGGAAATCCGCCGAAAGCCCGACTACACGTTCTGCCCGCTTTGCCGCCGCGAGCACGGACTGATCGACCTTCTTGTCACCCGAAGACTCTATGATCCTGTACCCCTTGATTTCGCCGCCGTTGCCGAAGCGAACAAGTATGACCACCGGCCTAAGCCCCGGCGACCACGTGAAGTCCGTCCAGCATTCGTAGAACCTGCGCGATATGAGCGAAACGCAACGCTGCTCCTCGCTCGATGCGAGCTGGTTGGATGCGCCGAACCTCGCGCCTGCCGCCAAGGCCTTCATTATCTCCGCCTGCGACAGGGGCTTGTCCCTCGACGTCCCCTTGCCGGGCGGCAGCCTGACCGGCGGCTTGACCTTCGGAGGCTTTATTACCTTGCCGCGCTTGAACTCCTTCTTCGGCTTCTCAACCTTCTTCGTGGGTTGCTTCACCTCGCTCCGCTTGAACACCTTCTTCTTTGGCTTCTCCTTGACCTTCTCGACCGCCTCGACCTGTTCCTTGGGTTCGGGCTTGGGTTCCGGCTCCGGCTCTGGAGGCTTCGGTTTCGGCGGCTCGGGCTTCTCCGGCTCTTCCGGCGGCGGATTCGGGTCGGGTTCCGGATCATCGGGATCCTGCTCCGCCCATGGCGGGACGATCGTCATGTCGATCGGTATGACGACATCGGGCGCACGGTATATGATCTTGGCGGCGATCCAGAAAAACGCGAACGCGGCAAGGTGGAGGCCAAGGGCGATGGAGAGTGTCCTCGCGTTAAGCGGGCTCGACATGCTCCTGTCGCGCCGCTCCTCTTCGTAGAACTTGTCTATCTCAAGCTCCATCGCCCGCCAGACCCGTCATTTCACTTCTCGACCGTGACAAGGGCCATCTTGCGAACCTTGCACTTGTACACGAGCTTCACCACGTCCATTATCGCCCCATAAGTGAGGCGTTCGTCTCCGCGCACGAGCACCGGGACGTCAGGATCCTCCTTGACCTTCGCGAGGAGATCCTGCTCAAGGGCCTCGAGGGTCACGGGAGTGTTGTTCATGAACGTGCCGGTCTGGCTCACCGTGATCGTGTTCGCTTTGTTGTTCTTGTTCGGGAGCGTATCGGTCTTCGCCCTCGGCAGCATTATCGATATGCCCTGCTCAAGGGCCGGGATCGTGAGGATGAACGTGACGAGCAAGAGGAACGTGAGGTCGATCAGCGAAGTCATGTCGATGTTCGCCTTGGCGCCCTCCGAACGCCCCCTATTCCTTCTTCTGAGGCTCACTGCCTTGACCCTCCCAGTGCAAATGCCTTCACAACGCGCCCCCGCTACGACTGGAACTCAAGCGCAATGCGCCCTACCAGATCGTCGGCGAAGCCCTCCATGTCCGCCGAAAGCCCGCGCACGGTGGCATTCAGCCGGTTGAAGGCGCACACGCCGGGAATGGCTATCAGCAAACCTACCACCGTCGTCACGAGGGCGGACGATATCGCCGGAGCCATCGTCGCGATCGTCGCGGACCCCGCCGTGCCCATGTCCGCGAAAGCGTCAAGCACGCCCCACACCGTGCCGAGCAGGCCAAGCATCGGCGCAAGCGCGACGACCGTGGCTATCACGCCCATGCCGTGCTCGATCCTCAGCTCCTCCTCATCGAGGATATGCTCGCAATGGGACTTCACGAGTGCCACCTCGTTGCGGGTGAGCGCGGCGCCGCCAATCCCGTCGCCCCGCGAAAGCGTATGGCGCGTGTCGGGCGAAAGCAGCTTCAGGAGGCGCTCGCACGTCCCCTGGTAGATGTTCTCGATGGCAGTCTTGGAGCTTGGATGCCGCGCAAGGTAGTACTCAAGCACGTCGCGCCCGGTCATCACGTCGCGGCTCACGCGCCGCGTGAGCCGGCCAACGCGCGCAAGCTCCTTGATCTTCCCGATTATCACCGCAACCATCACGACACTCGCCGCAAGCTGCACGAGCACGATGCCCTTGCCCATCATGCTCGACTGGAGGTATCCATCCACCAGCGAATCCGCAAAAAACTCTACCATCTTCTTTTCTCCCAAGTGCATAATTATATCATACAGGCAATGCAAGCTCCAACGAGAATCCAGGCGGAACGTGTTCCGGACGGTGCGCAACGCATATCGCGGCTGCGCGGGGATTGCGATCCAGCCACGCGCCTATCTCGCGAAGCATGCTCTTCGACGCCGCATTCGACAGGTTGTAGCATGGTTCGTCGAGCAAGAGGAGCCTGGGCTTCTTTGCGGTTGCCGCCGCAAACTGCTCCTCGGATGTCTCCCCAAGGTATATCTGCCGCTCTGCGGACACCATGCCTATCCTCGACCGCACGCCATTGAGGGTGACGCCCTCCGCCCCACGCCGTCTGCCAAACACCGAGATGTCGTACGCGTAGCTGCGCGGCATATCGCCGGAGATAAGCGCGAGCAGAGTGGTCTTGCCACTCCCGTTAGGCCCGCGCAGCAGCCACCGCTCCCCCTCCCGCACAGTCCAGGAGAAGTCCTTGAACAAGACACGCTTCCCGAACGACACGCTCACGTTGCGCATCTCAAGAACCGGCGACGCATTGGGCAGGCGCCTTGCGCGGCCCTTCCTTGCGGCGGGGATGCCGTCTGAACCTGGGACCTGCTCCACTCCTTCGCCCGATGCCGTCACAATCTCCACGCCGCGCCTTCCGAGGGCCGCCACGATCTCCCGCATCTTCTTCCGTCGAGAGGGGTCGAGACCTCCAAGGGGGTCGTCAAGCACAAGCCTCTTCGGGCCCTTCAGCAAGGCCCTGGCGAAAAGAACACGCCTCATCTCGCCGTTCGACAGCGAAGTGAACGGACGACGCATGAGCGTGCGCACGTCGAGCAGGCGCTCCACCACTCGCTTGCGGGCCATGTAGCCGCGCCGCTCGTCGGCATGGCCGACGCCCACCTCGAACGGATTGATCTCGAACACAGACTTGAAGGACAGCATATCCGCCACGGTGTCGCCATCCTCCGAATGGTACCGCCCCTGCAGCCATCCGCCGCTCACCGCATCCGTCTGCTCCGCAAAGCCAAAATGCAATTCACTTTCCATGCCGCGAAATTGTATCAGAACGGCGCATGTGATACAACCGACTTCCCTTCTCACTTTTAATTAAAAGTGAGAATCATCTTAATGTCAATTCCATCAGGGTTGCCTCCGGTTCGCTTTCCGGCAACACAACGGATGCGTTCAGGTCAACGATATGCGCCTTGTTGAGGTCGCCGAAGAGACGGTCGGCCGTCGCGGGCGGCATATCCGTCTCAACGGACAAGTCCTTGAGGTCTAAGCCGGGCTTACCAGCCAAACACCTCACTATGGCGTGTCGGCGACCATGCGACAAAGCGTGAACATACCGCATGAACGCATGATGACGATCATCGGACGGCGAGGATCGGAAATACAGCCGCAAAGCGTCAATGACTCGCATCCCCTCGTCAGTCGTCGGGAACGCCCGGTAGTAGACGCGACGATCTGCACGTTTTGCCGAAACCAACCCGACATTGGACAACTTCTTCAGATGAATACTCATCGCCGCGTTGCTGACTTCGAAACGTTCAGCCAACTCGTTCACGCATGGGAACTCAGTTTTCTCTACCGACATTAGATAACAAAGCAGATCAATGCGAAGTGCGCAATCAAGCGCCTCGCAGACATTCCAAAATGTATTCCCCCGTGTCATTGACGCCCGATTATACCAATTCTCACTTTTAATTAAAAGTGAGAATTGGTTCTTCATGACGGATGCACAATGACATCGTGTTCCATGTATCATGTGGTTGGATATACAAAGCGCGGTGACTTACATCACATGACCCAGTTTGTCAAATGGAAAAGACGCTCTGTCGTTCTCTGCGGCTAGAACCCTTTGACTCTGCATAAATATCTCGTTGCACCTCAGTAACTGTGGCGGCGCTTTGTGGCGGCGCTTTCTTCAAAATTGTATCAGTACGGCGCATGTGATACAACAGGCCCCAGTCCCTATAACGGATGCGCTACGACATCGCAATTTGTGGACCGTGCGGTTTGACATGAAAAGCGCACAACTTGTTTTCCTCCATCCCTCATGTGAGGGAATTGCGCCAAGAAGGGATGGTCGGTATAATACGCCCACATTGAAGCCTAATTACAGGCAAAACGGAAAGGGAAAATCACAATGAAGCGAACAGGCAACCTATTGATGTGTTTTTTTTCCTGGCAACGGGACGTGTCGGCGCAGCAGAATATGACTACCTGGTGCCGAGCCTCACCTCTGACGGACGGGGATATGTCGATACCGGTTATCGCTATCACCGCTCGGACAGCCCGAAGACGAAGCGGATCGTCTTGAAGCTGTACAATTCGACCAACGGATACAAGAAGGACGTGACGGGCATGACATGTGACTTGTTCGGCGTCTTTGGCAACGGTAGCCAGCGACATTCCTATTTCAGGTTCCAGTCTGGTTCGGGACGGTTCACCATGTGTGGAGGCGGCGACGCCAACGTCTCTTCAACCGCCCCCTGCTACGGCGATGCGGAGATATCGCTGGACTACTTCTCTAAGCCGTCGGTCGTCGTGACGTCCAGCATCTCTGGCGCAATGGATTTTTCCTCCGATTCTCTTGCCGCGCCTTCTGTCGATGCGACGGAAACATACTATCTCTTCGGCAATCACAATTATTCGCTCACGGACCAGGCCTGGAATCCATCTCATTATCAACTGCAGGAGTTCCAGATATACGAGACAGGCGACGACGGGGTGACGGAGACATTGGCGCACGACTTCGTTCCGTGCTGTGCGGAGGGTCGTCCGGCGCTCTACGACAAGATAACGACCGACGTCAAGTTCCCGTCCACGCGTGACTTCACGATTCCTGCGATGGACGTGGCCGTAGCCACGGGGAAGGAGATGAAGATCGCGGAAGGCAACTGCGCGCCGAAGACGATGACGCTGGAGGCGGGATCGACGCTGGTGTTTTCAGGCCTCTATTCGCTCAAGCCGACAGAAGCGCCCGTCACGCTGCCTGCGGATGGCGTCGTGACGATTCGGATGGCTTTCGAAGGGATAGCTTCCGGAGGCGTGCTGATCGAGAATCTGCCGAGCGGATGGGCCCTTTCGAAGTTCACCCTGGCGGCGCTTCCCGAAGCCGCCCTGAAGGACAATGACTTTGCACTGGCAATGGACGGAGACCGGCTTGTCCTGCGGTGTGCCGCCAAGGCGCGTCCGCCGGCGTTCGGCACGCTGATGTCTGACGGCAAGGGCCATATCGACACCGGCTACCTCTATCGCCGTTCGTCCAATCCGAAGACGAAACGCCTGGCGCTGAACTTCTACAACCAGCACAATGGCGCGCGGGAGGGGGTTTCCGGAAGTTCGCGCGACTTCTTTGGCGTTTATGGCGACGACAGCCAGAAGCATTCCTACCTGAGATTCCAGAACAGTTCGAGCCGCTGGTTTGTCTATGGCGGCGGAGACGGCAGCGTCCATTCGTCAAGCGGTTGTTTCGGCACGGCGGAGATTTCAATCGACTACTTCTCGACCCCCTCGGTCGTCGGGACGTCCAGCATCTCTGGCGCAATGGCTTTTTCCTCCGATTCTCTTGCCGCGCCTTCTGTCGATGCGACCGAGACGCTCTATCTATTCGGCAACCATAGTCATTACGTGAGCGGCAGTGCCTGGAACCCGTCGTATTATCAGCTGAACGGGTTTCGGATCTACGAGACGAGCGACGAAGGCGTGACAGAAACGCTGGCGCACGACTTCGTGCCGGCGAAGGATGACGACGGGCGGGCGGGAGTCTTCGACTGCGTCACGGGCGACATGCGCTATCCGGCCGGAGAGGGGACTGAAGCCGGGGACGGCTTTGTCCTTGGCAACGTGAAGTGGCGTCTTCGCTACAACGGATGCGTGAGCTACCATCCTGCGGAAGAGGTGCTGAGGCTTGCCTCGACACGGGCCGCAGGCTATCTTCTCGTGGACGACAAGACGCTGTCGTTTGACGCCGTCGGCGACGGCCCGTCATACGGGTTGACGATGCCCGGAAAGGCCGTTTCCTTCTACTGGACCGAAGATCGTGCGATCAATCCCGGCGAGACGATGTCCGTTGACGGAACTGAGGCCGTCCGCAACCTGACGCTGTCCGCCGGCTCCGGGATGTCCTTCTCGACGGGCGCCGAACTGCTGGTTGCCGGCGACGTGACGCTGCCGGCGGACGGCACGGTCCGTGTTTCGCTGTCGGGAGCCGCCAAGTCCGGCGATCACGTGATCATGCGCGGCCTCACGAATGCAATTGACGTTTCGAAGCTGGTCGCCGGCACGATCGGCGAAAAGGGTTGTTCGGCAACGTTTGAGCAGGTTGGATCGACGCTTGTGCTTCATGCGTGCAAGGGCCTCATTCTGCTGTTTCGCTAAGGAGGACGGATATGAAGTTGAGGATGGAGATGAAGTCTTGGAAGCTGCTGGCGAGCGGCGTTTTCGTCGCTTGCTCGATTTCCGCATCGGCATTGGATCTTGCCGCGCTTGATGGCAACGTTCCTCGCTATACGATCGTCGGGGACAATTCGAGGGGAATGAGTCCGCTTTACGCGGCCAGGGAACTGCGGGACTACATCCTTAAGATTACCGGACACGAGATAGGCGTCACAAACAGCAAGGGGCCGGGAATCGTGACAAAGACGATTCTCATCTCGATCGTGGACGACCCCGCGCTTGGAGACGACGGATTCCGCATCAAGGCCAAGAAAGACGGCAACGTGGTGATTGCCGGCGGCAAGCGCGGCGTCATCTACGGCGTCTACGAGCTCCTGGAGACCCATGGCGGCGTCGGCTGGTTCTCAAGTTGGTGCGAGGTTGTTCCTGAAAAGCCCTCGTTTAACATCCCGGACGACTTGGACTTCACAGACAGACCGGCGTTCTTGTGGCGAAACCCCTCCTGGCGTGACGTCTGCGATCACGAGGTGTTCGCCATCCGGCTTCGGATGAACGGGGACGGCAACACATGGAGGTTCTCCGAAGAGCATGGAGGGGCATGCCATTACGTCCGCGGGCTTTCGACCCATTGCTTCAACAATTTCCTGCCTGCGGAGAAATATTTCGGGGATCACCCCGAATGGTTCTCGGAAATCGGCGGGCAGCGTCGTGGGCGTGGTCGCTTCACCCAGATTTGCCTGACGAACGACGAGGCGCTGGAGGAGTCGGTCAAGAACATCCGCGAGCTGATCGACCGGGATCAGGGCGCAGGGATGATCTCCATCTCGCCAAATGACAACTATCAGTATTGCGAGTGCGCCCAGTGCAAGAAGATGACCGGTTCCGAAGGTTCGGTTGCCGGCCCCTTGCTCAATTTCGTCAATCGAATTGCGGAACGGCTCGAACCTCAATATCCCCGGCTGCTCGTGCGCATGATGGCCTACCAGGGCTTCCGCGAACCGCCGAGGACGATACGTCCCCGGGATAACGTGTTTGTCGAGTTTTGCATGTACGAGAACGAATACGCCCATCCGCACCTGGAGACGACGCATCCCCCCTCCCGGGACAATGTCAGGGCGTTTGACACCTGGTCCAAGATACGCTCCAGGGCTGGAATGGGGATGTGGGATTATGTCTCCAACTGGGACAATCATCTGCGTCCGATGGCGATTGTCTATTCGTTCAAGCCTAACTACGAGTACTATCTTGATCGTGGCGTCAAGTATCTGTACTCCGAGGGCGATCGCTATCATGCCGACTTTGCCGAACTGAAGGCGTACCTCGCGGCGAAGCTTGCGTGGAATCCGCATCAGGACGACAAGCGGCTGATAGACCGGTTTTTCGCCGGCTACTATGGTGCGGGCGCGCCATACGTTCGGGAATGGATGGAGCTGGTGAATGCGGCGTTCCGTCCGCCGCGCGCCTGGCAGCGGATTTTCTGCCACGATCAGCCGCAGTACCTGACCCCGGAGATCCTGGAGCGCGGCTTCGGGCTTTTTGATCGGGCTGCAAAGGCCGTGGAAGGAGATGCCGTGCGGGAGTACAACGTGCGGATGGGACGTCTGCCGGTTCTCAACACCTATCTCGAGCGCGAGTACAAGAAGCTTAAGCTCGTATGGGCGACGGAATGCCCGGAGAAGTTTCAGGGGCCGGACAAGCGTTATGCGGCACGGCTGGCCGAGTTTGAACGCCTGGAGAGGGAGGCGCTGGCGAAGCGCAACAAGTTCCGCATTGGGAGTTCTAATTACGGCGTCAGCGTCTGGAAGGACGCTCTCCTGTTTCGGCGGCCCGAGTCCGGCCAGACGCGCGCCATTGCCGGCACGGACGTCATCGTGCCGCGTTATTCGAATCTTGGCGGCATTGTCGACGAGCCGAGCGCGGCGGGCGGGCGCACACTGCGTATCCGCACCGACGCGATGGAGCTTGCGGCGACTTTCCATTGCGCGAAGTTGGCGTACGACTCCGGGTCGAAGTACAGGCTACGCATTCATGCGCGCATAGGCAAGGTGCCAGGCGGCAGGGGCGAGGCATTCAGGGTCCGCGTTTATGACGTCGACGCCGACGCGCAGCGCTTGCTTTTCGCGCCGCAGGCGGAGAATCTCACGGACGACTGGGCCTGGTTTGACGTTGGATCGTTCTATCCGTCCGAGGGTGCGCTGGTGCAGTTCGCGTCCGGACGCTTTGAGAATGGCGGCGGTGTCGGCGTCGCGAAATTCGTGGATATAGATCAGTTGGAGTTCATCAAGGAGAAGTAATCTATGAATATGCTTGCCATTGTCTTGCTGGCTACGATCACGCCGAATGACCCTGGGATCATGGGCGGCGAGGATTCCGCGTCCATTCAGGCGGCCGTCGACGCGGCTCAAAAGTCGGGTGAGGGCGAAGTTGTCATCCCGGCCTTCAATGCGCGGACCGGCAAGGCGGGATGGGAGATTGCGCGATCGATTCGCCTGCCTTCCGGCATGACCGTAGTAATCGACAACGCGACGCTGCGGATGAAGGACGGCGTGTACGAGAACTTCTTCCGCAGCGCCAACGTCTGGGTGCCGGGAGAGCTGACGGCGGACCGCGAACTTCACGATATCCGCATTCTCGGCCGCGGCCGGGCGGTCCTGGACGGCGGCAGGATGAATGACCTTTGCGAGCCTACCTCCTGCAGGGACGGCCGTCCTCATGTCCGCGCGAACATGCCGATCCATTTCGTCAACGTCCGCGACTTCGAGGTTTCCGGCTTGCGGATCGAGAACCACCGCTATTGGGGCATGTGCTATACGTTCTGCCGCCGCGGCGTTATCCGGGACATCTGTTTCGTCGCGCGGTATGACCGGCGCAATCAGGACGGCATCAACCTGCGCAATGGCAGCCGCGAAATCGTGATCGAGAACATCTCGGGCCAGACGGGCGATGACACGATCGCGCTGTCGGCGATCGACCGCAGGCGTGACGACGCCTGGAACACGTGGGTGGAGGGGAAGAGCCCCGACATCGAGAACGTCGTCATCCGCAACGTGAGAAGCGCCGCCGTCCGGCATCCCGTCGTGGCGATCCGGGCGCAGAACGGCGCAAAGGTCCGCGATGTCACGCTTGAAAACATTTCGGACGCGCCTTGGTACGTCCAGCCGACCGGCAAATACGATCTGCCGCGCTACGCCGTCATCCGCCTCGGCGAATGGCATTACCTTTCCTCAAGCCCGTCGGCGCTCGGCGACATCCGGAACATCACGATCCGAAACGTCACCTGCCGCTACAGCGACGTCGCCGTCGTCGTGAACACCTCGTTGCAGGACGCATACATCGGCAGCGTCAAGTGCTATGGCCCGTGTGCGGGAGTCCTTACGACGGAAGGCCCTGGCTGGGGCGGTGCTGGCGCGACGCTGGACAATGTCACCGTAGCCGATTCGCTTGTCGAGAGCGATGCCCCAAAGTCGTTTGTCGTCGACGACGCCTATGTCGGCGAGGGCGACTTCCTTCGGGACTTCCGCATCGTCAACTCGACGGTCGTCCGGAACGGACGACGTGAGCTTGTCCGTTTCGATTCCCGTGACTCGGGCGCGAAAGTCGAACCGGTCGCATTGGAGGAGTGCGTCCGGATCCGCAAGTGGAACGGGCTGTATTTTCTCGCGCCGGACGCGTCCGAAGGGTCCTTCACGACGAAGCCGTTCCATCCCGATTCGGACGATCCGGAGATGGACTGGGAATACGGCGGCACGGTATCCGTTGAATGCTCGACGGCTCCGGACGCGGACGGGCGACCGGGAGAATGGTCGGAATTCAGGCAGGTTGTCCGGGCTTCGCGCATAACGTGTCCGAAGGGGGCGTATCTCCGGTATCGGGTTGTCTTGCGACGTGACGGACCCGTTGAGCCGCACTTCATTCTGATGTTGGTCGGGGAAACGAAACAGACGCGCTGGGAAGGGAAGGGGTTGAAATGAAGGCGGGTATGATTGCGAGGACGGGCGAACGGCGGAGAGTCCGCTTCGCTGTGCTTTCTTCAAAATTGTATCAGAAGGGCGCATGTGATACAATGCGCGGACATGAACCTTTTTGACACACATGCGCATTTCAGCGGGGATCGTGACAAGGTGCGAGAAACGCTCGACCGCGCCTTCAGGGCCGGCGTGTCGAACCTCATGGCCGTAGGAGGCTCGCCGGAGCTTAACAGCGCGGCGCTTCTCGCCGCCGAAGCCGCGACGGACGCGGACGGCAAGCCGGCGGTAAGGCTCGCGCTCGGGCTCGACAGGGATCAGGCGAGCGACTCCGGCGCCGCGTGTCCGCGCTACGACCTCTCGTGCGTCATCGACCGCAGGGACCGGCTCTCCGCGATAGGGGAGATCGGCCTCGACTTCCACTATCCCGGAGCATCCACGAAAGCCCAATGCGACCTCTTCGCCACCCAGCTCGAGCTCGCGAGGGAACTCTCGCTTCCGGCGGTGATACACACGCGCGACGCGGATGACGCCACGCTCGGCGTGCTCGACGAAAGCGATTTCCACAACGGCATCATACACTGCTTCACGGGCTCAGTCCCCTTCGAGAGGAAGCTCCTGGATCGCGGATTCATGATATCGATATCGGGCATCGTCACGTTCCGCGCGGCGGAGAACGTGCGCGATGCCGCGCGCTATGTGCCGATCGACAGGCTGCTCGTGGAGACCGACTCGCCGTTTCTCGCCCCGGCGCCGATGCGCGGCGCGGAGAACGAGCCGGCGTTCATCGCCCACACAGTGCGATTTCTCGCGGATCTGAGAAAGACCTCCGCCGACATGCTCGCGGATCTGACCTCAAGGAATGCGGAGGGGATTCTCCCATGCTTGCCCCGTCGACGATAGCGCACATAAGGGACCTGATGACGAGGGCCGGGATCGCAGAGAGCGATCTCGAAGAGTCGTTCATCCTTGGCGGAGGACCTGGCGGGCAGAAGACGAACAAGACATCAAACGTCGTGCGCCTGAAACATTGCAAAAGCGGTGCGCAGATCCGATTCGGGGAGTCCCGCTCGCGGGAGGACAACAGGTGGCTCGCGCGCCGCGCACTCGCCGAGACGCTGCTCGAACGCGAGCAGGACGTAAAGTCGGCGAAGCGGCAGCTCATCGAGAAGAAGCGGCGGCAGAAGCGCCGGCGCTCGCGCCGCCAGAAGCAGCGCATGCTTGACGACAAGCATGCGCACTCGGAGAAGAAGGCCGCGCGCAGGTCAGTCGACTGGTAGCGCCGCCGAGGGGGCTTTCCGCCCGGCCTCGATGACATATCCGTCGGGAACGCCGCCGCGGACATGGTGCTCGGCAAGGCGGCCGTCCCTCCAGACGAGATCGACCGTATATCCGCCGCGCGCCCGAAGGCCGGTCACACGCCCGTCCGGCCATGCGGACGGCAACGCCGGAAGAAGCCGCAGGACGACCTTCCCGTCCGGCGTCCGCTCATGGCTCTGCAGCAGCATCTCCGCGATCGCCGCCGTGCAGCCGAGGTTCCCGTCTATCTGGAACGGCGGATGCGCGTCGAAGAGATTGTAGTAAGTGCCTCCCTTGTACGTGCCGCCCAACGTCGCAAAAGTCGGCGCAAGCTGATTCTCCAGGATCGAGTAGGCGTGATCGCCGTCAAGGAGACGGGCCCACCAGGCCATGCGCCACGCCATTCCCCAGCCGGTCGAGACGTCGCCGCGATGCTCCAGGGTCTTTTTTGCGGCGGCAAAGAGCGCAGGCTGCGCCGACGTTATCTGCGCCGAGGGATATAGCGCATACAGGTGCGAGATGTGGCGATGCCTGTCGTCGGGGTCATCCAAGTCCTCCGTCCATTCCTGGAGCTGTCCCCACCGTCCGATCCGCAGTGGCGCGAGGCGGGCGCGGCGATCCGCAAGCTCGGCGAGCGTACCGGCGTCCTCCCTTTCGCGTCCGAGCGCCTTCGCCGCCTCGGCGACGGCGGCGAAGAGGTCGCGCAGGATTTGCGCGTCCATAGACGCGCCGCGTGTCCACTTGACGCCGTTTCGCCCCTTGGGCGCGTTCTCCGGGGAGACGCCGGGGACGACCGCGAGGAACCCGGTCTTCGGGTCCTCGACGAGGACGTCGAGGAAGAACTCGGCCGCGCCCCGCATGACGGGATAGGCGCGCGCGAGGAAGCCCCGGTCGCGCGTGAAGAGCCAGTGTTCCCAGAGCTGGGCCGAGAGCCACGCGCCGCCCATCGGCCAAAGGCCGTACGCGCCGTGCACGGGCACGGTCAGGCGCCAGATGTCCGTGTGGTGGTGACAGCACCAGCCGCGCGCGCCGTACATGTCCTTCGCCGTGCGCGCGCCGGAGACGGAGAGGTCCTCCAGCAGGGCGAGAAGCGGCTCGGCCAGCGGCGAGAGGTTCGCGACGTCCGCGGGCCAGTAGTTCATCTGGAGGTTGATGTTGACCGTGTAGCTCGACATCCACGGCGGGACGCGCCACTCGTTCCAGATGCCCTGCAGCGTCGGCGGCTGCGTACCCGGCTGCGAGGACGCGATCAGCAGGTAGCGGCCGAACGCGAAGTAGAGCGCCGCCAAGTGCGGATTCCGAGACTCCCGAAAGCTCCTCAGCCGTGCCGGAACCGTAAGCCCCGGCTGGCTGTCCGGCAGCTCCAGGCGGCAGGTCCCGAACTGCTCCCGGTACTTCGCGACATGGCGCGCGCGCAGCTCATCGCAGCTGAAGGCGAGCGCCTTGGCCAGGCGTTCCTCGCAACGCGCCTTCTCGTCAGCAGACGAGCCGTCCTTCCAGTCCCTGAAGCTCGTGGCCGCCGAGAGGAGGAGCGTGACGGACGTCGCGCCCTCGACGGCGAGGACGCCGTTGTCGGCCGAGACGCGGCCGCCGGCCGCAAGGGCCTTCAGGTGCGCGAAGTAGCGAATCGCGCCCTGCGAGTAGTGGGAGACGCCCG
>SAMEA104315424__coassemble_680_pt1 | contig 21574 bp, 13 predicted proteins | sample SAMEA104315424__metabat2_low_PE_034 | metagenome-assembled genome bin SAMEA104315424 (sample SAMEA104315424) | gut metagenome | biome: Monkey gut; feature: monkey-associated habitat; material: faeces | place: China | collected 2013 | reverse complement strand
CGCAATGGTCACCGTGGAGTTGGTAGCATAGCTGACGGCAATCTCGCCGGCGGAGTCGAACGCCTTTGGCTCCGCCGGTTCGATGCCGTCCCTGTATGTCGTCTCGAACAAGGCCCCCGGCACCGTCGTCTCGACCGCGCCCGCCGTGAAGCGTCCGTCCGCGCTTCCCTTGAACGCCACGCCAAAGGCGTCCGTCGGGCATCCCTTAAACATCAAGTCGAACCTGGCCAGCCCCCTGGCCAGCGAACAGGCGACAAGCCGCAGGTCGCCGCCGCCAACGTCGGCAAAGCCAGCCCTGACGCCGAATACAGACCCCTCCTGGTTGCCGCCGGCTTCCGTATGCGGCGTTCCGCCCACGGCATACGCGAGCGTGTGCTTGTGCAGGCCTCCGTTTTCAATGCCGTAGCCATTGATGTCTCCAGAATCGCCGCCATTGTCAAGGACCGAATTGTATATCTCGCCGATGCTCATGAAGGACTTCTCTGAAGTTCTTCCGACGGAGACATTGTAGGCGCGCGTCTCCCCGGTGATGAGATAGTGCGAGCCGTTTCCGTCCGGTCCGCACCCCCACGCCAGAGAGCTGGCAATAACGCCGCCGGCGGCAATGCTTCCGCCGAGCGTCAGAGAGGACGTGAACCGGCAGCGAACCGCATTCGCCTGGTAGAGGAGTCCGTTCGCCGACTCGCAGCCCGTCACCACGCAGTCGCTCAGCCAAAGCGCGCCAAGCCCGCCTCGATAGGCGACGGACCCGCGCGCGTCCTTGTCCACCGCATCCGCACCGGAATGGCCGGAGGCAAACGTGAAGCCCGAGAGGACAAGGGCTTTCCCCGTTCCCGAATAGGCATGGACGCAGCGGATCGCATCATCCCCCAGCCCGCCCGTCGTGCCGTCGGCCTGGCCGAGGATCCGCGTCCCTGCGGGACCTTCAACGGCGACAAAGCGAATGCCCGAGTCCGGATTCTTGACGGCGAGCCGACACCTCAGCGTGCCGCAATCCGAGGCCGGCGTCTCCGTCCCGTTGTCATAGTCGCCCGGGCGAACGTACACGACGCATCCGTTCCCCTTCGTCACCGCGACCGCAGCCGCCTTCTGCAGGGACTGGTACGGCTTCTCCGCCGAGCCGTCGCCAGTCACGTCCGAGCCGTTCGCCCGATCGACGTGGAGAAGCGCGTCGGCCGTCGCAAGGCCATAGGCCGTGTCTGTCGCGCCGACCCTCGGCAGGCGCGGCAAGTCTACGGAATCGTCCAAGTTCAGGAGAACACTGTGCGTTTCAGCCCCGTCGCCAGCCGTCGCGTTCAGGTAGCCGAGAGTCCGCCTACTCGGCAGACGGAGCCGGAATGACGACGGATAGGCGGCCGCCCCGGCCTTCTCGCGGAGGAACGAGCCCGCCTTGCCGCCCATTACGACGACCGGCCCGAAGGCCGCCTGCCGCGCGCCGTTAGCCCACGTCGCGCCGGCATAGGGCTGGGCGAACGACGGCGCCCACGTGGAGTCGTCCGCCGCAAGCGACACCGTCTCCTGCACGGCGCCGACGTTCATCGCCGTCCCGTCCGCCGACAGGCGCGCAGCGCCAAGGAAGTCGGTCGCGCCGCCCAGCGACAGGTCGGCCCGTGCCGCGTCGCCCTTCCCGTCAAGGTCAGAACCCGCGACCGCGCGGAAGTCATTCGCGAGCGGCGAATAGAGGCAGGATTCGTATGTCGCCGTCCGGCAATTCGCGTCATGCCCATAGTCCGCCCAGTCGTTGTCGGTCACGCAGCTGTTGAAGCCCTTGTCCTTGACGTTGCCAAGCGCAGTCCTGAAAATCGCGCAGTTGTCGCACGCGGCGCCCGAATCCTGCCATACGCCCGTGGCGTTCTCGACGATCGTCGAGCCGACGATGCGCCCCGTGTACGCGCCGAGGCCGGCGCCGACCTGGAGGCCGCCGTTCCGCGCGACGATGGAATTCCAGACCTCCGAAGTCCGGAAGCAGACGCCGACATTCGCCGCGTTGCAGCCCGTCACAAGGCAGCGGACCACCCGGCAGTTCGCCGTCGCGCCGCCGCTGCGGGCCGCGCAGTCGCGGATGATGCAGTCCTCCACGCGCGTGCCCGCCGTGGCGTTGCCGAAGACGCCGCCGCCCAGGTTCTGGTCTGCGCCTGTTCCGCCGCCGTCAAAGCGCGTGCGCCCGCCCTCCAGCGTGAAGCCGCGAATGACGACGCCCGCGACCGTCGCCCGGACGCAGCGGACGGCGTCGTCGCCAAGCCCGAGATCCGGGGAGGGCGAGAGCGGGGTCGTCGCCGCCCGGCCGCGGATGACGGTATTGGTGCGGCATCCAGTCTCCTCGAACGCCGCCGCCACGAGCGTCAGCCTCTTCGTGATGCAGACGCGATTCAGGCACCCATCCGAATCGGCAGTCTCGCCGACATCGTATATGCCCGGCAGAACGAACACCGTTCCTCCGTCCTCGACCGCATCCACGCCCTTCTGTATCGTCGCAAACGGGCTTTCGGCCGTGCCAGGCCATTCGTCGTTTCCGCGCGACCTGTCAACATGGGCAGTCGTGGCGGCAGACGCCAATCCCACGCCCAGGCCGATGAAGCCAACAGCCATTGACCGGATAACATTCTTTACGTCCATGTTTGAACCTCACTTTGCGTTTTCAACATCATTCCACAAGCGACCTTGCGAACCTTCCCGGCACGAGCCAGACAAGGAAGCATATGAGCCATGATGCGCACCACGTCCAGCAGCACGCCGCGAAGGATTCCATTCCCACTCCAATCCGGGGGAAGAGCCAGGCGTGCAGAACCCAGCCGACCGCCAGGTGGCAGCAGTAGATGCCCATGCAGAATCTCGAAAGCCAGCCGATTGCGCCGCAAAGGATCGCCGGCGCCCGATCAAACGGCAGGCAGTAGAAGAAAGTGACGGTCCCGAGCGCCATCAGGACAAGGCTCACCCCTTGATATCCGAGACCGGCGGGACGCGGGAATCCGTCCGAATAATGGACAAAGAAGAGCAGGAAAAGCCCGACCGCGGCGAACAGCGCCTTCGTCGCGCCGGAAGCCTCCTCGATCCGCTTGCGGCTGAATCCGATCAGCAGCGCAAGGGCGGCATACGGGAACGTCGCGAAAAGCCGGCCGGCAGAATACTTGAACTCGAAGCCGAAGCGATCGAAGAGGAATACGTTAAGCCCCGAATACTGAAGTACGAGGCACAGCATCATGCCGCCGACGAGCAAGGCCGTGCGCACATTCTCACGGATTGCGTACCTGAACAGCACAAACAATCCCGCAGTCCAGAAGATCATGTTCGAGTGGAACCAGAACTGGTGGACAAGCCGACGGTCAAGCCCGAACACCCATTGGCGCACGAGATCCCATCCGTCCACGGCGAGGTCGAAGCCATAGTGCCGCAACTCGGTGGTGCCGACCGTGGAATCTACGAACGCCGGTGAAAAGGCGGAGCAGGCGACTATCAGCGCGTAATATATCAGCGGCCATGCGAAATACGGGACGCACAGCCGCCCAAAGCGTTTCCTGAGCCACGCCGCATCGCCTGTCGCAAAGCGGTTCGCGGTAAGGTAGAAGCTCATCAGCAGGAAGCACGGCACCGCCAAGCTGCGCATCGCGGACAGGAACGCCCACGCGCCCGTCAGCCCCTTCTGATGCCAGAAGTGATCGACGACAACCTCAAAGCTGAGCCATACCCTCAGCAGGTCCAAGCCAACATTCTTCCTCATGGCGGCATTGTATCACACAGCCATGACCAACAGCCTCGACACGTCTATCGGAGACAGGCGTTTCGCGCGTTCCTAAAGTACACAGATCAAAAGCCCTTCCCGACGACGAGCCGAGCGGGGCAAGTCATCCTGCGGGAGAACCGCCTCCCCTCGAGAAAGGCAAGCATCCGCAGCGACAGGTCCTCGGCGCATGCGACCAGATCCTGCTCTACATACGCCACGGGGAATGGCGAGAACGGCCGGTTCCCCCTGTTCGAGAGCGTGACGACCCGCATCTGATCGGGGATGCGCAACCCGGCGCGGTGAATCGCCCACAGCCCGGCGGCGGCGAACGAGTCGTCCGCGAAATACACAAGATCTACCTTGGGCTTGCGCGGGGCGGCCAGCCGGTCGCACAGTCTCCGGTAGATCAAGCCCGCGCTGTTCTCAAACCGGTTGACGCTCGTGTCCGGACGGACGGCCATGCATTCCGTAGCTATGCCCCTCTCCCCGAAAGGGATCTCGAACATCTGGTCCGTGTCGTCGATTGCCATGCGCAAGGCGCGCTTGACTCCCCTCTCCGAGCAGAGCTTGGCCAATTCGACCATCGCCCTTGACTCCGAAAGCGAGACAAAACCCACAGCGTCGCCGTTCAGGTCGCCTACCGAGCCGGCTATCGCGAAGTACGGGACGTTCGCATTGCGTATCTCCGACACCGTGGCCGCGTCCAGGTGGGCGCCGACTACGAGCCGATGCCCGCCCTGAAGCGCCCGCCTCAGCGGCAGGGCCTGCTCTTCCGCATCCCCCTCGCCATTCAGGACATTCACGAAGTCTACGCGCCAGCCCTCTTCGGACAGTCTCATCGCGATGTTCTTGAAGATCATCCCCCGGTAGTAGTAGGACTGCCTGCCATAGCTCACGAACAGCACGCTGCCGCGCCATACGAAACGCCTTCCGCCCAACACGACAAGGCCGGACCGCGGCCTGCCCCTCAATACGCCTTCGTTCTCCAGCATCCGAACCGCGTCGCGTGGCACGCGCACGCTCGTCCCGCACAATTCGGCCATCCTGGCGATGCTCGGCAGCCTGTCTCCCGGCTTGAAGTCTCCGGCCGCGATCGCCCGGCATATGTTGTCCGCCAGCTGTGAAGCCAGCGAACCGGGACAGGAATGGTCAAGTCTGCATATAGCCATGCTCATGCGCGCATTCTACCATATTCACGATCCTTGAACGGGAAAATGACGCCAGTCGCGGCACATCGGTCCTTAATCCGCACTGGGAAGTGCGAAATACAGGGTGGATTTCCGACGCCCGGCAAGGCGACATTTGTTTTGTGCTATAATGGCTCTCATGATGGAAAGGCACACAATCGACATGAGAAACCTGCTAATTGCCGCACTGCTCATAACATCTGCGGCCGATGCGTCAATGCCAAAGGCAATTGCGACAGCCCCCGGCGCGGCACACTCCTGTGGCGAGGACGTGCGCAACTTCGCGCTCGCCGGAAGGTTCCGCGCGGAAGGCGGAGCCGCCGCAAGGCTCGCATTCCATGCGGACGGCGCCGGCGGAGGATACGAGGTGCTGTTCCGCAACGGGCCGATCGACGGAACGCGCAAGACGGGGTCGCTTTCCCACGTGCGAAACCTGTACCGTTCTCTGGCCGAGGATGGGTCGTGGTGCGCATTTGACATAACTGTGCGGGAACGGAACGTAGAGGTGAAGGTCGGCGGCGTGACCGTAGTGCGATACACGGAACCTGCGCACCCGTGGCGCACGGCGGCGCATTCGCGACAGTTGTTCGGCCGCGGCGACTTCGTCTTCACCGGAGAGGCCGGACGCGTCGAGTTCGAGGATCTCGCGCTTTCGCCGATACCGGATGGGGTGCGCAACCCGGCGGACACCATGCCTCCAATCGACGAACAGACCGACCGCGCCATACGAAAGCAGCAGACAGACTTTCCCGTGATAGATTTCCACGTCCACCTCAAGGGTGGCCTCACAAAGGAAATGGCCCACGCGAAAAGCCTGAACTATGGGATCAACTACGGCATTGCCCCGAACGTCGGGGAGGGCGGCGTGGGGAGGATGCTTCGCTCGGATGCCGAGGCCGATGCCTACTACAGCGAAGTGAAGGACTCGCCGTTCCTGCGTGGCGCCCAGGGCGAGGGCCGCAAATGGCCGTACGAATTCTCGCGCCGGGCGCTGGAGAGATTCGACTACCTGTTCACCGACTCCATGACTATCGTCGATGACGGAGTGCCGCTCCGCATCTACCGTCCCGCCGAGTTCCGCCTCAACGGACGCTCCCGGGAAGAATGGATGGACTTCCTCGTCTCGCAGATCGAGCTTATCCTTTCGAACGAGCCTGTTGACATATACGCGAACGCGACATACCTTCCTCCTCCGCTCGCCCCATACTATGATGCACTGTGGACCGACGCCCGAATCACAAGGCTGCTCGACACCCTCGCGAAGAACCATGTCGCCCTTGAGATCAGCGCCCGCTACAGGATCCCAAGCGCGAAGATCATTGCGCGCGCAAAGGAACGCGGCATAAAGTTCACTTTCGGCACGAATAACGGAAACGCCGACTTCGGGCGGCTCGAATATGCGCTCGACATGGTTGACGCTTGCGGACTCACAGCCTCTGACATCTGGTTCCCCTCGGAGAGCGTCCGCTCAAGCCGTCCGTTCATCCCGTACAACGTGTTCCGCCCGCCATCCAAATGATCGCCATGGGGAACCGCCGGCCCGGCATCGCATGGGCATACCTGCGCGGCACTATCGCTGGGATGCTCGGGCTATGAGGCGCGGCGGCGAAGCACAAATGTGCGGCACATGCGCATAGCGCAGCTTTTTATGGTAGAATCCGCGCCATGTTTCCAAGAAGAATAAAAATCTGTGACGCCTTCGGGATACCGGTATATCTGGATGTCTCGCTCATCTTCCTCCTTCTCGTGTTCGCCACGGATGGCGGCCCGTTCATGCTGTCGATGGCCTGTGCGCTGATGCTGCTCGTCTCGATAACCGCACATGAGCTCGGCCATGCGCTTACGGCGCGGCTGTTTGGCTATGGCACACGCGACATCACGCTGTCACTACTTGGCGGATGCGCCTCGTTGATCGCGCTGCCCCGCAAGGCCTGGCAGGAGCTGCTCACGGCAATCGCAGGACCTTTGGTAAGCTTCACGATCTCCGGCCTGGCATACCTCTCGCTCCTTTTCATGCCGATGGACAGATGGACTGCCATATTGCTTTCCTACACCGTATGGATGAACCTGATGCTGGGCGCATTCAACCTCCTGCCTGGATTCCCGATGGATGGCGGCAGAGTGTTCCGCTCGCTCATGCGGGCGTTCATGTCGCGTACGCGCGCAACCTACATCGCAATGATCGTAGGGCGAGTGGTTGCCGTACTGTTGGGGCTATGGGGACTTCACCGCATAGTCAACGGCGGCGGCTGGGGATTCGTGACGATACTCATCGCATGGATGATATGGCGCGAAGGCTGGCGGGAATACCAGATGGCGCGGATGGAGTCCGGCTGGTGGGGCGGCGGATGGAGCGCCAAGGTCTCGCCTCCGCCATACGGCGGGGACGATGACGAAGTCCGCGTCCGGGAAGATTGACCCGTCCCGCCGGAATTAAGGCCGTCCCTGCCGATGGCCTTTTGCCCATGCGTTCATGCCGCCGTCACTCGCAGTGAAGGCAGTCGATGGCTTTCAGGCGGATCAGCTTGGTCGCGTGCGGCGGCACGACGGCAGAATAGCGCCGCGCGTGCTTGCCTTCGCATCTCTGCCGCCAGCAGTCGCGCACCCGGCAGTGCGCATCTGCGCCGACCTCCGCAAAGTCCACGGCCACCTCCCGCGCAAGCGGATAGCGGTTCACGAGCGCGACGGCGACGTCTCCGTTCGCGAGCGGACGCGCCCAGACGCTCTCGCCATCCAAATGGCGGTAGCGCCGCGCCGGGCGTCCGAGCCGGTCCTGGCTGATGGCGATCACCTCGTCGTTCACGAGCAGCGAGCGGGTGAAGCCGTCAAGCTTCGTGAGGTCGCAGCCGATCAGCAGCGGCGAGCAGACCATCGCCCAGAGCGAGACGTGCGTGTACTGCTCGTTCGGCGTGAGGAAGGACGGGTGATCGTAGCCGAACGAGAACTGCTCTCCGACGATCATCATGTCGGGATCCGCCCAACAGCCCGGCCCCGCGTATTTCCAGAACTCCCCGCCGCGGCAGGAATCCAGCGCCTTCTCCATCCAGAGCCACTGGTCCTTCATGTCGTCGCACGTGCGCCAGCCGTTCGCCCCGTTCGCCCGGCACCACTCCTCGACCCGTCCCATGCCGTACTGGCAGTAGGAGAAGAAGATGTCCCGCTTCTGCCGCCGCAGGCACTCGCTCATCAGGCGGTATGGCCGCGCACAGTCCTCACGGAACTCCCAGGCCCGCCGGTCCCACCAGCCGCCGGGAAGCCCCGTCTCCCTCTTGAAGACGTCGTTGTAGCTGCACCAGTCGTACTTCAGGTAGTCGAATCCCCAGTCGGCGTAGCGCTCCGCGTCCTGAAGCTCATGCCCGTAGCTGCCCTCGCATTCGCCGCACGTCCGTGGGCCGGGGCTGGAGTAGAGGCCCGCCTTTAAGCCGAACGAATGGATGTAGTCCGTCAATGCCTTCATGTCCGGGAAGGAGCGGTTCGGGAGGATCTTCCCGTCCCCGTCGCGCGCCGCGCCAATGACGTCCTCGCGGCCAAGCTCCCTCTCGCGGATCGCCACGCGCGCGCAGCCGGACGTGTTCATCTGCCACCAGTCGTCAAGGTTGACATACGCCCACCCGTGGTCGCCGAGCCCCGACTCGTCCATCGCGCGCGCAGCCGCCATCGCCTTCTCCTGGGTGAGCCGGTAGCAGCAGGTGTTCCAGCTGTTCCATCCCATCGGGGGCGTCAGGGCGATCGTCTCGCCGACCGCAAGCCGAATCGTGCGCGTCGCCCGCCCATGCGAATTCTCCGCCGTGACCTCGATGTCGTAGTCCCCGGATTCCGTCGGCGCGACGCCGCCCAGGACGCCCTTCGCCGTGTCCAGCGTCACGCCCGCCGGAAGATTCCTGGCGGAGAACGTCATCGGGCGCTTGCCTGACGTGGCCACGCGGAAGATGACGGGGCGGCCGGGCCGGACTCCCCAGATGTCCGCGCCGTTGATGCGCGGCTCCGGCTTTTCCGGCGGCGTGAGCACGCCGAGCTGCGCGAACGCCGCAGGATCGTCCACGACCTCCAGCTCCGCGCCTGCGTCGCAGGTGAAACGCGCGTCGATCCAGTCGGCGTTCATCGCCTCGAACGCGAACCAGCGCGCGGCGCCGACCGTCTCCAGCACGATCTCCCTCGCGCCCGCCAGCACGACGTGCACGGGAACGGGCTTTGCGCCCTCCTGCACGTTCCCGGACTGCCAGACGACCCGTCCGTCCGCCCACACCTTGAAGATCGCGGCGGCCGGACGCTGGTAGCGGTTCGCGGCCTTCGCGTCGTCGTCGATGCCGACGAGCGCGTCGAAGGCCTTCACCTTGCCGTTCGCGCGAAAGGCGACGGCGCTTTCGGGGCGCGTGCCGAAGCCGCGCGCATGCGCCTTGCCGTTGAGCGTCAGCGGATTGCCGTCCACCGACCGTCTCGCCCGCACCCGCTTGCCCATTCCGCAGCTCGCGGCCGAGAGGTCAAACTCGTCGACATAGCGCACGCCAGCCTCTGTCTTCCCCCGCCACGTCTCGCAGCCGCCCATCAGCACGAGAGCCGCCGCCAGGAATTTTCCGACGTTTATTTTCATCTCCATTGCCTCCTTGTCTTGGGCGAATCCGCTCCCGCCCCTCACCTGACCGTGACGTCGGCGTCCTCGAACACGTACTTCTCCCGCGCGTCGTCGCCGAGCTTCTCGCATCGCACGTTCTCAAGCAGGATGCCGTCGGCGTGGCGCACGTAGAATGCCCATGCCGGCAGGTTCTGTCCGTCGAACATGATCGCGTCCGGGTAGGACGTCTCCTTCTCCGGCACCGGCCGTGCCGCATCCTCCGCCGTGCCGCCGCCGGGGAACGTGAAAATGCAGTTGCGGACGACGACATTGCTCGGACGCCGCCCCGGCACGCCCGTTATCGAAGAGGCCACGCGGCTGTCGGCGACTGTCGCCCTCACGTTCTCGATCAGCACGTTCCGCAGGTAGGTCTCCTGTCCCGGCGGAGGGTCGTGCCGCCTCTCGAAGCGAACGAAGACGGGCGTCAGGTATCCGTCGACCGTCACGTTCCGCACGGTGACGTTCTCCATGCGCCCGCCGTCGCAGACCTCAAGGGCCATGCCCGCGATGCCGGACAGAAGCCCCTTCTTCCCCGTGTAGCGCGACCAGTCGAACCGAAAGTTCCCGTTCGGACGGGCGAACTCGCAGTTCTCGACCGTCACGTCGCGGAAATCGCAATAGCTCCCCGTGCCGATCTTGAAGGCGTTGCAGCAGCTTGCCAGGCGGCAGTTGCGAATCGTCACGTTCGTCACGGCGAAGCGGATGTCGCTCTCGGTCTTCAGGACGATGGCGTCATCGTCGGCGTCGATGTCACAGTCCTCGATCAGGACGTTGCGCGATTCGATGTCAATCCCGTCATTCGTCTTGTTGACATGGTTGAAGCACGTCACGCGGCGCATCACCACGCCGTCGCAGTTCCGCAGGTGACATCCCCACGCGCCGCCGCGACGGTAGGTGAAATCCTCAAGCGTCACGTCGCGGCACCTGGTGAAGCGCATCATCACCGGCAAGGCCTGCGGCTGGCTTTCGCCTGTCATGCGATGGGCCGCCGTCTCACGGAACGCGAAGCCACGTCCGTCCAAAACGCCCTTTCCGACTATCTTCACGCCATCCGCGCCGGTCGCCGAGACGAAGGTCCGCTCCCCTTCCTGCGCCGCATAGTCGGCCAGGTTCGTCGATGCGTATACGACCGCGCCGTCGGCAAGCTCCAGCGTCACGCCCGTCTTGAGGCTGAACGGCCTGGCTTCCCAGTCGCCGGGCCCGACCGTCACCGTCCCGCCTCCCGCCTGCGCGGCCGCGTCGATCTTGGCCTGCAGGTCAAGCGGCCTGAGGGACGGTTCCGCCGCGAGGTCGATGGCAAACGAGCCGAGCGGCAGGTTGACCTCGCTGTAGATCGACCCGTGCCATGGCCGCGCATACAGGTAGCGGACGCCGCGCGGACGCACGATGCCTTCCGTCGACAGGACGATCCTGTTCCCGTTGACGTTCCCCAGGAGACGCGGCTTCCCGTGACGCTCGACGCCCCTGAAGTTGACGATCTGCGCGGGCTTCCAGACGCCGTCCGCGCCGCAGATCTCAAAGCCGTTCGATGTCGAGGCGTACTGCTCGTTGTAGACGTAGAACTCCTTGACGTCGCGGAACGACAGCACCACGCGGTCCTTCTCGAGCTCCCAGCCCTTAAGCGTCGGCGAGTCGGCCCGTATCCCGTCAAACCCGTAGTCTCGCCTGAGGGCGTGAACGGCCAGGCGCTTCGCGACCGTCATCTTCTCGTTCGGATGGATGTCTGTCAGATTGCCGAGGTCATTGATGACGGCCATGCCGGCGTTCGGCTCCTCGGCGGCAAACTTCGCCTGGGCCTGCTGGAACTCGGGATGCCCGCCGCCGCCCCACGGCGCGATCTGCACGAAATAGAGCTTGAGGGCCGGGTTCGCGAACTTCCGCGACCAGCCGTCGTACAACGCGTGCATGAACGCGGCATAGGTCTCGGGATCCGCCGAGTTGGAACATCCCTGATACCAGACGAGCCCCCGCATCGCCATCGGCGCCCATGGATTCACCATTTCGTTCCAGAGCACGCTCGGCTGCTGATGCGCGGGCCTGCCCCGGACCTCCATGTCCGGGTCAAGCCCGCGCGCGGCAAACCCCTCACGCGGAATCCACGGCTCTATGCGCGTTCCGCCCCAGTAGGACCCGACGATGCCGACCGGGATTTCCAGCGCCGAATAAAGCTCAAGGGCGAAATAGGCGCCGACAGCCGAAAAGCTCGGGCTTGAGCCGAGCGACTCCCGGTCGAACTTTCGCCAGCGCACCGGATAGGACGCAAACTCCTTCGGCTCGCGGCTGTACCTGTAGTTGGAGGCATGGCACAGCCTCACGAGCGGCTTGTCGGTCATCTGCGCGACAAGCGCGCCGTTGCGGTCGCGGAAGCGCGGCGAAGGGCCCCAGAGCGGGCACTCGGCGTTGGACTGCCCGCTCACGATCCAGACCTCGCCGACCAGCACGTCATTCAGCGTCACCGGCCTCGACGCGCTGCCCGTGACCGTAAGCACGCGCCCCTCCCGACAGGCCGGCATCTTCGGCAGACGCACCATCCACTTCCCGTCAGCCCCAGCCGCCGCCTCGACCGCGTTTCCCGCAAACGTCACGCGCACCGTCTCGCCGGACGCCGCCACGCCCCAGACCGGCACGTCGCGCTCGCGCTGCAGGATCATGCCGTCGGCGAACGGCGTTCCGAGGCGAACTGCCGCCGCCGAGTGGACGGCCAAGACAGTCACGGCAATAGAAGAAAGAGTTTTCATGGCTGGTAGTATAGCATTTTTCCAGGCCGACCCGATCGCCTGAAGCGAGACCCCGCGCCTCATCGGACGGTAAACACGAGACCGCCCCGCTTCGCGCAGAACAGCACGTCTCCGCGCCAGAGCAGGCGAACGTCCTTTTCCGGGACTTCCGCACCCGCCGAATCGACAAGGCGGAACGCCGCGCTCCGCAGTCCGGGCGCCTCCGACGCGTCCACGATCGCCATCGTCCGCACCCGGCCGAGCGTCGCGGCATCGACAGCGACATCAATGCGTCCGTGCGCCGGACGGACAGATCCAACGGCCGTCAGCTTCGCCTGTGCGGCGATGCGGATCTTTCCCACAAGGCATGCCGACGGCGCGGTCGCGACAATTGACGCGGATCCGTTGAGAAGCGCCTCGTCCACCTGCAAGGACCCGCCGCGAGAGGCCGTGCGCGGCTCAACGGTCAGAGAGGCGTTCTCCTGCAGCGTCAGTTCGGAGACGCGAGCCGCCGGGTCGCTTGCCGCGCCATGCCATGACGCAAGCGACAGGTTCAGAGCGTCCGTGACCGCGCGCGAACCCAGTTCCGCCGCGTAGTTGCCGCGAAAATGAAGCTGATAGTTCTGCACATACGCCGTCATCGACGATCCCCAGCTCGCCGTCGATCCGAAGAACGCCGGATAAAAGACCTCCGGCAGGTTGTCGAACGTCCTCGAAGCCGCATAGTCAAGCGAAATGGCCGCGCAGACGACCCGGACGGACAGCGTGCCCGCCCCGTCATACCTGACGCTTACGTTGAACGTGAGCCCCTTCGCCAACGCCATCTGCCGCATGGGCGTTTCGCGAACGCCGCCGGCGAACCAGCCGAAGCCATCTCCCTTGTAGCTTCGCACGTAGAAGCCGGCTGACGCCGCCGCGCCGGGGTAATAGTAGGAGGTTGTGCCGTTGTCTTCGCACGTGCCGGCGGCGGACGTCGGCATCAGCGCGAACGAAATGCCCTGTGCGCCACCCTGCGAACCGTCGGAATCGGAGCCGAACGTGCCGAAAGCTTCGCAGGCCCAGTCAAAGTCGAGGGCAAACGGACGATCCCGGTAAAGAGGAGCCTGCCCTGTCGCGCCGAACTTCAGGCTCTTGCCCTCTTCAGCCGGCACCATCAGGCGCGAAACCTGCAACCCCTTGCCATCGCTGATCAGCGACTCCCCCGCACAGGCCCAATTCCCCTCCGCGATCCCGTATTCAGCCGGCGCCGGCTTGGATGTCGCGCCTCGGTCGATTCGTCCGGAGATCGCCGAGAACTCCTGGAACACAAACATGCGGCGCTCGTTCCCCCAGTCTGTCGAACTGCCCGTCCACCCCATGTAGAACTTCTCTTCGCTTTCCCCGAGAGCCGAAGTGAAGTCATGCGACAGCACGACGGGGACGCGTCCCTCCTGCGCCATGGTCACCGTCCACCGGCGGTTTGTGCATCCGATCGTGAAGTCAATCGCCTTCATCGGATCCACATTCGCGCCACCCGCCTCGCCGAACTTGATCCAATCGGAGTCTGGGACCGAGACGTTCGCGTTCTCAACCCACCTCACGCCCTTGTGGTAATGATGGAACATCAGTCCGCAGCTCCCCGGCGGCATGCCAAGCGCGGCGCTCCCCAGTCCCGCGCTCTCGTAATCGCTGTACGCCTCCGGACCGGCCGGTTGCATGACGAACGTCCAGCCAGCGACCCCGCTCGTGTCCTGGTTCTCGCGAAAGTCAACACGGGGCGCGTAGCGGAAGCTCACCTCCCAGCACGCCGACGCCGGCAGCGGGTCGTTGAGCCACACGGCATGGTACTGGTGCCCGCCGTCGTCGATCAGCACGAGATTCCCGTCGGCGTTCAGATGCGCCAGTTCCTCGCTGAATACCACGCCCTTGCCGTTGACCGGCATAACCGTCCGCCCGACCGTGATCCAGTCACGCCCCGGCCCAGCCACCGTTCCGAGAGCCGCCATCTGGGGCAAAGGCTTCGCCGAAAGCACTTCGTCCGTGACGGCAATCGACTCCGCCGCCCTCACGGGGGCGCAAGACAATGCGGCCACTGCCGCGACTGCCAGCGTTTGCACGTTCATTTCCTGTCTCCTTCTGCTTCTCTGGTCTTGCCGTTGGTCCAGTCGGCGTCTGAAGCATGACAGCCGGTGGAGACTTGTCGCGATGCGGCTTCGCATGTGCGCGTCCGGATCGTGTCAATCACCCGCGCGAAGTCCTCAACCCTACGATCGTCGCCCTTCCACGAGCAGTACATGAATCCCATGCAGCCCCGCGTCCGGAAGCCCGCTTCGACCTGCTGACGCGTGTAGCTCATCGCCGGATCGTTCGCATCGTGGTCATAGTAGGACCCGACAAGCGTTCGGAAGCCTTCCGCGGAAAAGAAATCCAGCGCATCTGCGGCTTTCTTCGGGTTATCGTCCCAATACAGCATCACGATATCCCTCGGCACGTGTTTCCAGGATTCCGCAAACGTGGTCGCGCAGGAATAGAAGTCCTCGTGGGCGTTAAGCAGAGGGTCGAACATGTCGCTCCAGATGAAGACCGTGATCGCCGGATCCTGCCGACGGACGGCCTCACGCATCGCCGTGACCGTCTCCCCGAGAAGCTGCCCCATAGTCTTGCCGCTCATGCGGCAAGCGGCGCACGTGCCTCCGTTGCGGTACTCGTTGATGCCGATCATCCAGTCCTTGGGACGGAGAAGCGCGTACGTCGAACGTGCGCTCGCCTCGATCCGCTCCCGGAGGCGCGGGTGGCTCAGGCACACGGAAATCTGCCCGCGATGCGCGCGGGAGGCCTGATAGCAATCGACCAGCAGCTCTTCTCCTTCGGAAACGCCGCCCCCCGGCAGAATCCGGAACTCGCGCAATTCGGGCCCCTGGAGGTCGTCGAAGCGGAAAGGCGGCATGCCGCGAAAATCGGCGAAGTCGCGACCGGCCAGATAGGGAGCCCCGGTGCGCGCCGACCGCACGGACAGCGGGCAACCGTCGTTTTTCGGCAGAAGATCCGGCGGAATCTCGCGCAGGGAGAAGTCTCGCACGTTCACGGACACGCCGTCTTGCCAGACACCGCAGAACGAATCGCAGTCAACGCCCTCGCCAGTCTCAAACGTGTAGTCGAGGGTGAACGCCGTCGATCCCCCCGCCTTGACGTTGATGCACCGCTCGCCGAAATTGCGCTTGTATCTTGGCTCGCGACCGGCCGGATTCGCCGGCTTGACGTAGTAGACGAAGCGGCAGTCCGAACCGACATTCCCCAGCTCGACGGTGCCATGCGCGCGATAACGGCGATAGGGCCGAAGCGTAAACTTCGCGTAGGCGCGTCCGCGGCCGATGTCCTTGTAGGCGTCGGCGACCGGGAACGGCCCGTCAGATTCTGAAAAGACGGCCTTTCCGTCGCGGACAACATACCGGAGCCCCTTCAGCGGACGCCCTTCGGCCATGTCGGGGTCTTGCGGCAGCAACTCGCCGTACCCAAGCGACCAGACGCCGGGAATCACGTCCAGCCCGTGCGCCCGGAAAATCCCGACCACTTGCGCATGGATCTTGCGCTTCTCCTCGCCCCACCACTCTGACGAGCCCTGCGAACAGCTCATCTGGACGCCTGTGTAGCCAGACGCCCGCAGACGCGGGGCCAGCTCTGACGCATGGGTGACGCTTGAGGCGGACTGGCAATTGTCTCGCCACATGTACCAAAGGCGCGGACACAAGGGGGCACGTTCCTGCGCCGCCGCACAAGTCGTTACAGACGCGCAAAGGCCTGCACATCCAAGCAGACAGGCTCGGAATGCCGCCATCGCGGTTCGCGTCAAGGCCGCATTCCTCACAGCGCCTTGCGATATCAGCTCCATGGCTCTCGATAGCAGGAGATAGACAACTGGCTTCCTCATGATGTCGCGCATTGTACATCAAAAGGGCCGCCCGTGCGCACCTAATCGGTTAACTTTAGAGCAAACGGCTCCGGATCCGGACAGCAGGCCTGCAAAACCCCATATGCGCCTGCGAGGCGCATTGCGCCCAATGGGAAAGACCATGCGAAGGCCTTTGCACAAAAAAAAATCCCGCGCGGCCCATGGCCGATAGCGGGGTGCTTCAATTCGGTAAACCGACCTGACTTCCACCTTCACCGACGAAGAATGGTGGAGAAGAAGAGATTCGAACTCTCGACCCCCACGTTGCGAACGTGATGCTCTACCAACTGAGCTACTTCCCCATTACCAAAAACGCCGCATAGTATACCAAACCGCAGATGTGGACGCAAGAGGGAATGTGCAGAGTTTTTCAAGCCGTGCGCAGCAATGCGAATCCGGATGGCAGGACTGGGCCAGAGAGCCCAAATCGCGCTACACGATGCGCCTCACATGAGCTTCGCCGGCGTACACCGCGACGCCACCGACATCAAGCGCCCCATCTGGCAATATTCCGCCGCAAATCCCATCTGCCGGATCATCGTCTCCATCCACCCGACTCACGGAGACAGGACGTCCCTTAAGAAAATCAACGCTCGACACGTCTGGCCAGAGTCCGGCAAATCCGCCTCTGCGCCACACATCAAGGGCCGCATCCAACTGCGCAAGCGTTCCGTCGCGCACTTCCGGTATCGGAATTGGCTGCGCATCGCATCCTCCGCCACATCTGGCAAGCTCAAGCCTCAGCGACGTGGCTCGATCGGCTATCTCCGGCGCAAAGACCGTCTGGTTTACGTTTATGCCAATTCCGGCAATCACGCAATCGCCGTTCCTTTCACACAGGATCCCGCACACCTTGCGGCCATCTACAAGTATGTCATTCGGCCATTTGATCTTCACGCGATCACATCGCCCTGCGTCTTGCCCACAAGCCATTTCCCGCGTCAACGGCACGGCAAGCCGCTCCGCAACGCTACGTGCGACGGCAAGGCCGACAACTATCGGCAACGTGGGCACCTCTTCCGGCGGCATCCCGTCAACGCCGATGACGGCCGACATCATCAGGTTCTCGCCGGGCGGCGAGAGCCATCGGTGGTTCAGCCGGCCGCGGCCCGACATCTGCCGATCCGCCGTGAAGACGTCGCCCGGACGACCTCCGAGAGCATCAACATTGGTGGACCCGGTTACGGCCTTGTGCCAGATCCGCCAAATGCCGCCGATGCTTTCCATATCTACAGGACCGGAGCGAGGGCTTCCATCCATATGTCGTAGCCTGCGTCTGACGGATGTATTTCGTCCGGCATCAACGACTTCGGCGTCCAGCCGGACGCATCGATCAGCTTTGCGTTGAAGTCCACCCAAACGACCCGGCCATCGCGTTCGGCAAAGGCCTTGAGCAGCTCATTGGTCTTGTCATTCCTCGCGCGCGCCTTTGCATGGCGCGGCGAAGACGCAGACGCCCCACGCGGAAAAATCGGATGAAGGACAATCTTCGCCTTGGGCTGGCGTGCGCGGATCATAGTGACGATCTTCTCGATCGCCGCCGCCACGTTGGCGGGGTTGGTATTCTCGCTTGAATTGTTGTTTGTGCCGATCATCAGCACCACGCACTTCGCATCATACCCATCCAGTTCGCCATGCTCGATGCGCCAGATGACATTCTGGGTGCGATCGCCTCCATAGCCAAGATTAAGGACGGTGCGTCCAGCGGTGAACTTCGCCCAGCTCTCCGGATGCCGCCACTCCCAGAAATGCATGATGGAATCGCCAAGGAGCACAACGTCAACGCTCCCGCCCTTCACCTTCTCTATCGCCTGATGTCTGCTGAGAAAACGGTTGGCCCACCAGTAGTCGCCGAAGATGCCGGGATCGCGCTTCGGATCCTTTGTGCGGCTGGACATGTGCGCTTCCGCGCGAAGCTCGGCAGGCTCGTTCTGCTGCGCCGCCACGCTGGACGCGCCCGCGCACAACACCGTCGCCGCCGCGAAAAGCGACGCGAGAACAACATTTGCATTCATCTTGTTTCCTTTATCCATCTTGCTTCCTTTCGCTTAACCGTTAGTAGATGTCTCGCTCCGCCATCAGCTGCGCAATGACGGCTATTGTGGCCGTGTCCGTGCGGAGTATGCGGCTTCCGAGCGAATGCCTGCGGAATCCCCTGCCTTCAAGGATGGACACCTCCCGATCCGTCCACCCGCCTTCCGGCCCAACGGCGATCACGGTGCGTCTGCCGTCGCCCGCGTCTCGCCCCGCGCTGGACCGAGCGTTGTTCACGGCGCCGGGATGCGCCACTATCTTTTCGCAACCGGCAAACTCGCTCCCGATCGCGGACTCCGCATATCGGGCGAAGCTCCGTTCGCATCGGATCACGGGCACGGTGGACGTCCCGCTCTGCATGAGCCCGTCCACCAGGAGCGGGCGGTACACGGGTTCCTTCAGCACCTGCGCACCCCAGAAGGATTTTTCCACGCGGTCTGCGCCGACAAGCACAATCTTTCCTGCGCCAAGCGCGGCAAGTTGCGGAAGGAGCCTCTTGAGAACCCTCGGACGCGGCGGAGCAAGCACGATATCGAACCACGGCGGCTTTGGAGCGATCTCATGGGAACACTTCACCACTATGGTGCCGGCGAGCAGTCCGCTTCCGCGCTGGGGAGATCCGGCCTCGCGTTCATGCAGTTCACGGATTTCCGTAATTACGGACGTCCCGACGCATCCATCCAGCTCCCCCGTCTTCAGGACGCCGCCGACCTCGCCGTGCAGGACATTCAGCACATGCTCCGCACGTTCGCCGGAAAACGAGGCAAAGCCGTCGACGACTTCGCTTTTCTCGAAAAGGATCCTGTTCATCCCACCGACGCCTACAGCCGAGGCCACTCCGTCAGCGGACGATCGCCTTGCGAGCCTCCGCAAGGTCGGCGAACTCGCCGGAGGCGATCATCTGGACGATGAGGTTGCCTATCGCCGTGCCCTCCGTGGGCCCAGCCACAACCTCAAGCCCCGTAGCCTTCGCGGTCAACTCGTTCAGATAGACATCCTTCGATCCGCCCCCGACGATGTTGAGCGTGGTGTAGACCTTGCCGGTGATGGAGGCAAGCAGTTTCGCCTCCTTCGCGTAGCTGTGCGCCAGCGAAGAATAGACGCACTGGAGAAGCTCTCCGACCGTAGCCGGAACGCGCTGCCCGCTCTCGGCGCATGCGCCGCAGACCGCCGCCGTCATGGAATCCGGGGCGAAGAAGCGCTTGTCGGCGGCATCCACAACCGACGGGAAGGCCCCCACCCCGCGAGCGGCCTTCTCAAGGTCGGCAAACGAGTACTTCCTCCCGCGCTCCCAGTCGCTGATGCCCTCAAGCGCGGCGGCCGTGGCCGCCCCTCCCTTGCCCTCAACGTACGACACCCCGTTCAATTCACGGCGAATGGACTGTATCATCCACAGGCCCATTATGTTCTTGAGGAAGCGGAAGCGCTTCCACGCCCCGCCCTCGTTCGAGAAATTGGCCTCGCACGATTCGGCGGTCGTTATCGCCCTGTCGTTCTCGACGCCGATTATGCTCCACGTGCCGCTCGACAGGTAGATCGCCTTGTCGTCGCGCGCCGGCACGGCAAGATACGCGGATCCGGTATCGTGGCAGGCGGGGATGACGACCTTTGCGTCGTAGCCGACTGCGGCCTTGACCGCGCCCGTGAATCCGCCAAGCACCGTTCCCGGCATGGTCAGCGGCTTGAATATCCTGTCAGGAAGCCCAAGGCGGGCAATCACGTCCCGATCCCAGTCGCAGGTCTCCGCATTGACGAGGGACGTCGTCGAGGCGTCCGTGTACTCGTTGGCCATCTTGCCCGTGAGGACGTAATTCAGGTAATCAGGGATGAGAAGCATGCGGTCGGCCCGCTCCAGCTGCTCCGGATGCTCCCTCTTCAGCGCGGCGAGCTGATAGATCGTGTTGAACACCGCCTTCTGAATGCCGCAGTGCGCGTACAGCTCCCTGAACGGTATGACGGAATCCACGTATTCCTGCATCCCGTCCGTGCGCTTATCGCGATAGGCGACGGCATCGCCGACCGGCAAGCCCCGGTCGTCCATAAGAACGAAATCGACACCCCACGTATCGATGCCAACCGTCTCCGGGATCTCACCCGCATCCGCGGCGGCCTTGCATCCGGCCAGCACATGTCTGGCCAAGGACTGTATGTCCCAGCAATCATGCCCATCCCGCACAATCTGCGAGTTGTCGAAACGGTAGATCTCCCTGAGCCGTATCTTGCCGTCCTCCACCCAGCCCAGTATGTGGCGTCCGGATGAGGCGCCTATGTCGACAGCAAGGTGCTTCCTCATTTCCCCACCCTCTTCATCTTGTATCCGGCATACGTCTGCGTATTGTAGAGCGGCTGGCCCCCCGGGATGGACAGCCCCATCGCCTTGCGTATCTTCAGGAAATCCTGTACGCTCTTCCTGCCCACCTGCTGAAGCGGCTTCTTGTGGAGCGCCGCAAGCAGACAGCACTGGCAGAATGCGTCGGCGTTCTCCGCGAACCACTCCGCCTCCTCAATGTCGCGTCCGCCGCATACGATTCCGTGGTTCTCCATGAACACCACGTTCGACCGCTTGGCGGCCTCGGCCACGTTTGCGGCCACCTCGTCCGTTCCGGGAGTGCCGTACGGGGCGAGCGGAATCTGCCCGAGGAATATGTCGGCCTCCGGGTTGATGCCGTTCGGCGGAACCTGTCCCGCGAATATGAACGCATTGCAGTGCGGCGGATGGCAGTGCATGCAGGCGTTCATGCCCGTCGCCTTCATCATCGCTATGTGCACCTTGACCTCGGAAGTGCGCGGACGGTATCCGCAGAGCTGGCCGGCGCTCATGTCAACGAGGCAGATGTCCTCCTCCTTCATGAAGCCCTTGCAGCAAAGGGTCGGGGAGCACAGGACAAGATCCTCGCCCACGCGCACCGAAAGGTTTCCGCCGTTGCCGTCCGTATACCCCCTGGCGTAGATCCTACGCCCCATCTCGCAGATGTCCCTCTTCACCTTGCGGATTGCGGCGCTTTTGAAGAACGCATCCAGTTCTTTTCTCGTGCGGGGCTGCTTCTTGCCCTCCCAGTGGTAGGCGCGATCCACAAGCGGCGGATTGATGTAAAGTTTGCTGTCCATTATCTTCTGACTCCCTTTGTGCGGAGAATTATACCACACTATTCCGATGTGAATTGGCATCCTCCCATCTGGGCGCGAAGTTGGTAGAGGGTAGTTGGTAGATGGTAGTGGGCAGCGGGAGGGTCGCACTTGTTGCGACCGAGCGGAGGCGACAGGCGCGGACGCGATGAATCGCGTCCCTCCCGTAGCGACATATCCCCCGAACGAAGTGAGCCGCGCATGCGGTCGCAAGAGGGGTGCGCCCTCGCCAGCAACGACACCCGTAGC